>OJMN01002054.1_pt1 | contig 10711 bp, 10 predicted proteins | sample 1597261 | NCBI WGS metagenome assembly OJMN01 (sample SAMEA2452130, study PRJEB22498) | human gut metagenome | biome: human feces; feature: human gut; material: feces | place: Australia | collected 2012 | reverse complement strand
AAGTCCAACATTTACCGCTGGACGCATACCGGAGAAAAACAGATCACTCTCTAAGAAAATCTGTCCGTCTGTGATGGAAATAACGTTTGTCGGAATGTAGGCAGATACATCGCCTGCCTGCGTCTCAATGATTGGCAGTGCTGTGATTGAGCCTCCGCCTAATGCATCCGACAATTTGCTGGAACGCTCCAGCAGTCTGGAATGTAAATAGAATACATCACCCGGATATGCCTCACGTCCCGGAGAACGCTCAAGCAGAAGTGACAATGCACGATATGCCACTGCATGCTTGGAAAGATCATCATATACGATCAGTACGTCTTTACCCTGATACATGAAATACTCTGCAAGAGCAGTACCAGCATAAGGAGCAATATACTGAAGCGGTGCACAGTCGCTGGCTGTTGCGGAGAATACGGTTGTATACTCCATTGCACCGTATTTTTCAAGATTGGAAACTACCTTTGCAACGGTAGAAGCTTTCTGTCCGATGGCAACATAGATACAGATCACATCCTTACCTTTCTGGTTGATGATCGTATCGGTTGCGATGGATGTTTTACCTGTCTGTCTGTCGCCGATGATCAGCTCTCGCTGTCCACGGCCGATCGGGAACATGGAATCAATGGAAAGGATTCCTGTTTCCAGAGGTACAGTTACAGACTTACGGTCGATGATTCCAGGAGCCGGGTTCTCGATCGGGCGGTATTCCTCTGCCTGGATCTCTCCCTTTCCATCAATAGGCTCACCAAGTGCGTTCACGATTCTTCCGATAAATTTATCCCCTACCGGAATACCTGCCTGCTTGCCAGTTCTGGCAACCTTGGTGCCTTCCTTGATTCCTGTATCCTTTCCGAAAAGAATACATCCCATGCTGTTGGCACGGACATCCTGTACCATACCTTTCAGACCATTCTCGAAGGTCACGACCTCACCGTACATGGCATGATCGATGCCATAAACAGTTGCGATACCATCTCCCACGGAGATGACAGTGCCTACTTCCTGGTCCTTGCTGATTTCGTCATAGTTCTTTATTTCTTCCTTGAGAATCGAAATGATTTCATCTGGATTTATTGCACCCAATTCAATTTCACCTCCGGGTTAATTTCTGTTTCAGTTTCTTATAACGTCCGATGAGGCTCCAGTCGTACTCACGATCTCCTGCCCTGAGAACAAATCCACCTACAAGGCTTTTATCCTCTGTAAGGGTAAGTTCCACTTCTCTGGCAGAAAACTGGCTACGGAGAAACTCCTTCATCTTATTTTCCTGCTCTTCGGCAGGACGTGTTACATAAAGAAGCTCTGCCTTGAGAATTCCTTTCTGTTCCCGGCTGTAAGCATCATAAGCTTCAAGGATCTCTCCGATTCTGTCAATCTTCTGATACTTACACGTTACTTTAAGAAAACTCTTCATTTCCTGCGGAAAAACCCGCTCTATTACCTGTTCTTTTTCTTTGAGGGAAACAAGTGGATTTTCAAGCATCTTACCTATCTCAGGTGTATTCTTAAAAATCCTTCCTGTTTCGCAGATTGCCTCCCCCGGGACAGAAAGACCGTATAATGCTTTTGCATAATTAATGGACGTCTCTGTCATGAGGATCACCTGCTCCTTCTAAAAACTGGTCATATAGGGACATATCCTGTGCTTCGTCGTTCTTTTTTCCCATGATTCTGGATGCTGCATCCATTGCCAGCTCAGCCACTTTGCCTTCCATCGCTTTCATAGCAGCTTCCTGCTCAGTGCTGATATCTCTTCTTGCTTTCTCAAGAATCTGACCAGCCTGATCATTAGCTCTCTTCACGATGCTGTCTGCCTGTACTTTTGCCTCGTCCTTAGCCTGCTCTACAATACTGAAGGATTCCTCCTTCGCAGATTTCAGTGCATCCTCATACTGTCCTTTCAGCTGGTTTGCTTCAGTGGTTGTCTTCTCTGCTGAAGCAAACTGCTCATCGATCATGGCTTTTCTCTTCTCCATAACACCAATGATCGGGCCGAAAAGGAACTTCTTCATTAAAAGATAAAGAACGATCAGGTTTATAATAGTAAAGACAAGGTTGATATCAATTTTAATCACCTGGTCCACCTGCCTCTCTTAATCCTGAATTAGTATCTCGTCTTTACCTATTAGCCAAGCATGATGATGATCAGAAGACCGATTACGAAACCGTAAATAGCTGTTGCCTCTGCAAGAGCACATCCAAGAAGAAGTGCTTTACTGATCTTGCTCTCTGCCTCTGGCTGTCTTGCGATAGCTTCTACTGCTTTAGATGTTGCAAGACCGATACCAATACCTGCTCCAATACCTGTAAGAACTGCGATAGCTGCACCAATTGCGATTAACATAGTTTTTTCCTCCTGTAAAATACAATTTTTTTCATTTTTAGATCAAGCGGATCTTCCGCTTCACTACTCAATTGCTTCCTTAATGAACAAGGATGTTAAGAATACAAATACATACGCCTGTATGAATCCGTCGAAGAAATCAAAATACAGGCTGAATGGTATGGGAAGAATGGCCGGACAAACAAACTCCAGCAGCTTCATAACTACGAAGCTTCCCAGAACATTACCGAACAACCGCATGCAGAGAGATGTAGGTCTGATCGCTATTTCCAGAATGTTGATCGGAAGCATGATCGGAACCGGCTCCGCAAAGCTTTTCAGGAAACCCTTCAGTCCCCTTTTATGAAAGCCTGCATACTCGATCAGAATAATGCTCATCAGCGCCAGCGCAATGGTAACATTCATGTCCTTCGTTGGTGGTGTAAAACCAAATACGCCTGCGATATTGGCTATTCCGATGTAAATTACGGTTGACATCAAATAAGGCACATACTGTTTGCCTTCTTCTCCAAGGATACCCATGAAGAAATCCTGAAGAAAACTTACCCCGGTCTCCAGAAGCAGCTGCTTCTTACCCGGATTTTCCACACTGAGATTCCGAACTAAGATCAGAGACAGAATCACAAGAACCGCCATGATGACCCATGTGACTACCACGCATTCTGCAATTGGTATTCCACCAAACGCCGGAATGGTAAAGGCTGTCTTACTGTTTAGTTCTTCTGCCAGTGTACTTGATAAATCTCCCGTTTTTCTCCCTCCTTTTCTCTTGGCGCTGATCGTATCTTTTTATAATTGGTATGACCACGCCTTGTAGTTGACTTTATTTTACTCCGCATTTCCAGAATGTCAATATTATTTTTGCCTGTTTTGCACAAAAAAGAATCTGTTTTTTATACAAAATATACAATTCATTTCAATTAACCTTGATCCGACTTCCTGCGTACAGATACTTCTCCATAAGAAAGCAGGGTTTCTGAACCATCCTGTTCTCTCACAAGAAGCCTTCCATCTGGTGCTATGGATTCTGCATAAGCTTCCCTTTTACACTGTCCGTCTGTGATCACGATCATGTTTCCAGGAATGATATTATTTTCTGTATATTCTCTGGAAAGTCCCGGAGTCTCCACTTCCATGAGAAGCTGATTGACGATCTCCGCCACAAGAATACTGCAGTTTATATGCTCTGCGTCATTCCTGTTTTCAAATAATGCTCCAGCCGTTTCCTGTATATCTTCAGGAAACCCATCTTCCGGCATATACAGATTCAAACCAATTCCTACAACTGCAAACTCAATGTTCCCGCTTTCAAAGTCTGTAACAGCCTCTGTCAGTATCCCACACACTTTCTTATTATGAAGATACAGATCATTGACCCATTTGATCCCAAGGTCGATCCCGCAGATTTTCTTCACTGCACGGCACACTGCAGTTGCCGCCGCTGTAGTGATCAGGAGTCCTTCCTTCAGAGTTCGGTCAGGTCTTAGAACGATACTCATATAAAGTCCTGCATTTTCAGGAGAATAAAAACTTCGGCCTCTTCGGCCTCTTCCGCTTTTCTGTCTGCGCGCCAGTATCAGTGCACCATGACCTGCTTCTCCTGAAAATGCAGCCTCCTTGGCTGCCCGGTTTGTAGAATCCAGTTCTCTGTATATTTTTACAGGGACATCCGGATGATCGAGGTAAAGCCGTATTCCTTCTTCCGATAAACGGCTGCCTCCTCGAAGCACATAGCCTTTGTTTGGTCCAGCTTCTATGGTATATCCCTCTTCACGAAGGGATTTCACAGCTTTCCAGATGGCTGCCCGTGTGCAGTTTAGTTCTGCTGCTGCCGCCTCTCCGGATATCAGTTCATTCTCGTGCTGCTCCAGAAGCTTCAGCATTCTTGCTTTTACAGTCATATCTTCACCGTCCGTAATCTGCCTGAAATGGCAAAATTTATTCCCTCCTAAGAGTCGAAAGCATTATAGCACTTAAGCATCGCGATGTCTATTATCTTTTTTATATATGCTATCTATATTATTTTTATATTTCAGATGCAGCTATTATATGATTTTTCTCATTTTTGTCTGTTTTCATTTATTTTTTTATATATTATTTCTGTTGAAAACCTGCAGACTCAGGAGTGAATTTTCCTGAATCTTTATTATATACAGATTTTCTTTATCATATATTTATCATTTGTAATTAGAAAGACTTTTCTCAAGAAATTCCCGGTACTTATCGCGAACCTCATCCGGTGACGCGATCACCGCATCCGGGCCAAGACTGGCTATCCAGCCAAAGAACTGGTCACTGATATTTACACGAACCAGTGTTTTGAAATGTTCAGGATCCTTCCTGTGTATCATAATATCTCTGCCAAACCGATCCAGCACCACCCCGACCAAGCGGTTATGTGCTTCCAGACATATGGTTACTTCTCTGCCGCCAAACATCCCGAAGGTCCTGGATGTCAGCTCCCCTATATCATAATTCTCAAAAAATTCTCTGCCGCGTCGCACCTCCTTCTCTATACGGATCTGCTGGAGCTTATCTACCTGATACTGCTTAACCCTTCCACACTTCTCGTCGTAAGTGATCAGATAATACTCCTCATTCTGCCATACAAGTCCCCAGGGACTGACCGAATATCGTTCTCCCTCATTCTCCGGACGCAGCTTCTTCTCCACAGTCCATTCACAATATTGAAAAGAAATCTGCCTATCCTCAGTTAATGCACGCTGGATCATATCAATACTGTAATACACATTCTCGTTTATAGTCCGGATACGGTTCTCTGCAAATCACATGAACATGCAGACCGGATTTGCTACATTGGGATGGAGAACTTTGGGAAGCGGCAGCAATGAAAGCTGGAGGTCAAAGTGACCGCTATACTATCATGGTTCACGGCAAACAAAGCTAAAAAAGCCTGCGAGGCATAATATAATACATTACAGCCCCTACTACTCAAGCGGTAGTAAGGGCTGTTTTTTCACGCTGAAACTATTCTTTTTGACAATGAAACGTTTCTCCCACAATGAAACTAATCTCATTCACAATGAAATTATTCTTTTGAGAAAAGTTTCATTGTGAATTTCCGCATCGCTGCAAGGTGTCAAAACACCCCTAAAAAGCATCGAAATGAGTGCCGGAGGATAAGACAATGAAACTATACTTTTTTGCCGCATAGCCAAAAAGCCTTGTACTATGGGTGTTTTTGATAAAAAGAAAAGAACGAAAGTTGCAATACCTTTGGTATCATAACTTTCGTTCTTATTTGGTCGAAGTGCGGAGACTCGAACTCCGTGCCTCCTGGTCCCAAACCAGGCGCTCTACCAGATGAGCTACACCTCGAAGGTGAAAAAACTTATGAAATTGTAGTTCTCACAGAACTGGTCAAAATTGTGGTCAAACCACTTTTGCGGGGGTAGGTCAAACGGCAAATGCTCGTTTTTCCTCCGTTTTTCTCGCGTTTCCTCGCTTTTTTGAAGAGGGGATCGGGTAGCGACCTTTAGCTCCCAAACCAAGCGCGCTACCAACTGCGCTACATCCCGAAACGGTTAAAATATTGAATTTTTTTGTCAGTGGTCAAACATGTGGTCAGACCGCTGAAAGTGGGGAAAGATGAAAAACTGATACTGCCGAAATAATCAACATTTACAAGGGATTTCGGCGTTTTTTGATTTTTGCAAGGTGAGGTGGGTTATTTGCTCCCAAAGCAGGCGCGCTACCATTGCCATGTTCCAATAAAACTGCATTAAATTATATTACCCATATATTTTACTTTATTTTAGCATTAAAGTCAAGACTCAAAATAAAAATTTAATGAAATAAGAAAAAATATTTGTAAAATTCAAAGAAAAGCGAATCGGAATATTGACAAGTACTCTACTTTGTTGTACAATATAGTGGTACTATGTACTGCAAAATAGTTATGTGTGTTGATCATGGAAGAGGTGGAAATGATTTTTGACAGATCGCAGCTTATGCGTGGAACGCTTGAAGGCTGTATATTGAAAATTATCAGTAAAAAGACAACATACGGTTATGAAATCATGATGTCGCTTAAAAACAAAGGTTTTGAAGATATATCTGAGGGAACCATTTATCCGCTTCTTATGAGATTGGAAAAACAGGGAAGTATAAGTGCAGAGCTTTTGCCCTCACCTCTCGGACCGAAACGAAAATATTATACTATTACTGAATCCGGACGAAATTATTTGAAGTCATTTGAATATAGCTGGTGTAAAATTGCGGAATCGGTAGGCGAGATTCTGGGAGAAGCCTCTTCCGTTATGTATAAACATCGAGAGGAGAAGACGAATGGATAAAGAGCTTGCGGCCTCTATAAAGAAACTCAATAAAGATAACCGGCGAATTATTATGAAAATGGAACAGTATATGGAGGCTCGGTATATAAACGAAATTGCTTGTGAGGATATTTTGGCAGATATGGTAGGAATGGCGCTGGAATATCAGGAGAGGGGAGAACCCTTTTCAGAAGTTATTGGAAACGATTGCGAAGCGTTTTGTAAGGAACTTGTTGTGAATTCTCCGCGGCAGTCCCCGCTCGAAAGAGTTCTTAATGTGTTTAGATGGCTGATTCTTTTTTCCATGCTGTTAATGCCGGGATTGTATTTATTGGAACTTTTATTTCCGCGTTTTTCTCCGTCGCAGGCAGACGGGGTGATGTTTATCACTCGAACGGCTTTTGCGATGAAATATTACATTCTTATGTTTGTTCTTGTTATCGGTTGGTTCTTTGTCAGAATGTATACTTATAAGCCTATGAAATATGTGATGGGAAGCTATATAAGTGTTTTTATGCTGTTTTTCCTTTTTACAGACGGGATTTTGTCCTTCTTTGTAAAGGAAAAGATAATGTCGGTAAACATAATTGTTTGGATAGTTGTTTTTGGAATTTCACTTCTGATGTGCGATATACTAAAACGCCTTGCAGCAATTACTATCGCATATAAAAAGCAAAAAAAAGAAAATAATAAATCATAAATTAATTGCTTATTTAGAAAGGACTGTATATGAAAAAAGACATAAAACGAAAACGCGGTGACAGAAAGGACGGCTATCTTGTCAAAGAAACCGACCCTCTTCATGCCATTTCCCCCTATATTCTTCCCAATCGGACGGATAATGAAGCGGTTCTTACTGAAACAGTAGATATGACAAAGGTTATTGCTTATATTAATGATAAAAATGCAGATAATCCCGAGTTTAAGTATACATTTTTTCATTTTATCTGTGCAGCTCTTGCCAAAACTATTACACTTCGTCCTAAAATGAACCGGTTTTATTCGGGACACAGACTTTATGACAGAAAAGATATGCTTTTTTCCTTTGTAGTAAAAAAGAAATTTTCTGATAACGGCGAGGAAGTTCTTGCGACTGTTAAGATTGACCGCGATAGCGATGTGCCGCCGATTGAGCAAATCTATGAGAAAGTCAAAAAGATTGTTTACAGTGTCAGGAAAACGGATAACAGTGATTCGACTACGGATAAGATGAAAATTCTTTTGAAGATGCCGAGACCGGTTTTACGTTTTGCTATGCGGATTTTGAGATGGCTTGAATACCATGGTCATTATCCGAATGCGTTAATGTATGATGATCCGTATTATTCAACCGTATTTCTTTCCAATCTCGGAAGCATAAAGATGAGCGCGGATTATCATCATCTTGCGAATTGGGGGACAAATTCCATTTTTGTTATCGTTGGGGAGAAAAAGCCGATGCCTTTCTATAAGGCGGACGGTACAGCGGAAGTGAAGGAAGCGCTTAAGCTCAGCCTTACCATTGACGAACGAATTGCCGATGGCTTTTATTTTGCTAATAGTATAAAGATTCTCCTGAAAATATTTGAAAACCCCGAATTAATTGAAAAACCTATCAATGAACCGATTGAAATATGAAAGGACGCAGAGTATGAATAATGTAAAAGCTCCATGGCTTGAGAATTACGGAGATGTACCGGCAAAGCTTGACTATAAAAACGGTACGATGTGGGATGCGGTTTCCGATATTGTTTCCGAATATCCCGATTATATTGCTTATGCTTTTATGGGAAAGCAGACAACTTACAGTAAATTTTCAAGAGATGTTGTTGCCTGCGCAAAAGCGCTCAAGAAAATCGGTATCAAAACAGGGGATAAGGTTACGATATGTATGCCGAACTGTCCGCAGACGGTGCTCATGTTTTATGCAGTGAATGTGGTTGGTGCCATTGCCAATATGGTTCATCCTCTTTCGAGCGAAAATGAGATTGCGTTTTACCTCAGGGAATCGCAAAGTGTGGCGGCAATAACGCTTGATCAATTCTATGGAAAATTTGCTGCGATAAGGGATAAGGTAAGGCTTGATACCCTTATTATTGCGGATATAAAGGATGCCCTTTCTCCGATTATGAAGATTGGATATGCACTTACGTCGGGAAGAAAAATCCCGAAGCTTCCGGCAGACGCTCCCGTAATAAAATGGAACGATTTTATCCGGGAAGGAAAAGGCTACAGCGGGGAATATCGGGCGCCGAGAACCGCTTCGGATCCCGCAGTAATTCTTTACAGCGGCGGAACAACCGGTGTTACAAAAGGAATTCTCCTCTCAAATCTTAATTTTAATGCTCTTGCCGCTCAGATAGTTGCCACAAATCCCGTATTTCGCCCAGGTGATTCCATGCTTGCGGTTATGCCCATGTTTCATGGCTTTGGACTCGGTGTAAGCATCCACTCGATGCTCGCAAACGGAGGAAAGTGTATTCTTGTGCCTCGCTTTACCGCTGAGAGCTATGCAAAGCTTATCGTGAAATACAGATGCAATTTTATCGCCGGCGTTCCGACGCTGTATGAAGCGCTGCTCAGACAGTCGGTTATGGACGGTGCAGATCTTTCCTGCCTCAAGGGTGTATTCAGCGGCGGCGATTCGCTTTCCGTAGAACTGAAGAAACGGTTTGATAAATTTCTTGCAGATCATAATTCCTCGGTTAAAGTACGCGAGGGCTACGGTACGACAGAATGCGTGACGGCAAGCTGTCTTACACCTCTTCATCTTGCCAAGGAGGGAAGTATCGGTCAGCCGTTCCCCGACACCTTTTATAAAATTGTCAAACCGGGAACTTGTGAGGAGGTTGAGTATAGGACAGAAGGCGAGATATGTATTTCCGGCCCAACTGTAATGATGGAGTATGTAAACCATCCGGAGGAAACTGCGAAAACACTTCAAACACATCCGGACGGGCTGAAATGGATTCATACCGGCGATCTCGGATATATGGACGAGGATGGCTTCATTTATTTCAAACAGCGTATAAAGAGAATGATCGTGACAAGCGGATATAATGTCTATCCTTCTCAGCTTGAAAATATTCTCGATGCCCATGAGTTGGTTCAGATGAGCTGTATTATCGGTGTTCCCGATCCCTTGAAGATGCAGAAGGTGAAGGCTTTTGTTGTTTTGAAGCCGGGAGTTTCCTCTACTGATGAGAATAAAGAGGTGTTGAAAGAATACTGCAAAAAGAATATAGCAAAATATGCTTTGCCGTATGATATTGAATTCAGGGACCAGCTTCCGAAAACACTTGTGGGAAAAGTTGCATACAGAGTGCTTGAGGAGGAAGAAGCAGCGAAAAGAGAAAAAAATGCCGCTTTGAGTCCCGTATCTGCGGAAACCGACACTGAACTTGAAACCGAGACAGCCACCGCGGCCGTCACACATTAATGTAGTATAAGTAGGAGAACAGAACAATGGATATTTTTGACAAATGCTATGAACCATCACTTGCTGCAGAAGTAAGAGAAAAGGGAATATACCCATATTTTCATGCACTTCAATCGAGACAGGATAAAGAAGTTATCATGGAGGGAAAGCGTCGTATTATGCTTGGCTCCAACAATTATCTTGGACTCACTACACAGCCGGAAGTGATTGAAGCCGGAATAAAGGCACTCGAACAGTACGGAACCGGCTGCTCCGGATCAAGATTTTTAAACGGAACTTTGCAAATGCATCTTGAACTTGAGGATGAGTTGGCAAAATTCCTGCACAAAGAAGCAACAATGACTTTCTCTACGGGATTTCAGTCAAATCTTGGAATCATAAGCGCCATAGCCCGTCATGGGGATTATATTTTGAATGATAAAGAAAATCATGCCAGCATATATGATGCTTGCCGGTTGAGCTATGCTAAAACACTCAGCTATAAGCACAATGATATGTCTGAGCTTGAACGAATCCTTCAGCAGGTCAGCGGTAAGGGCGGAATCCTTATCGTTACCGACGGTGTTTTCTCCATGAGTGGAGATATTGCCAATATTCCGGAAATCGTTCGTCTTGCAAGACAGTATGGCGCAAGAGTTATGGTTGACGACG
>OJMN01002051.1_pt1 | contig 10723 bp, 9 predicted proteins | sample 1597261 | NCBI WGS metagenome assembly OJMN01 (sample SAMEA2452130, study PRJEB22498) | human gut metagenome | biome: human feces; feature: human gut; material: feces | place: Australia | collected 2012 | reverse complement strand
CTAAAAGCACCCGGAATATGAGTCAAACTCGCCATCCGGCTCAAACAGTGACTCATATTCCAGGTAACGAAAATTTTGACGCCCTAACAACTTCTAACATCGCTCCATATACGCCTAAAACAGAATACCAACGCTTTCTAAAGTCGTGACTGGCCAATGATAATGAATTCAATAGAGGGACTGTAACTTTTGTGTGTAACCGGGAAGTTGTGGTGAAGGCCCTTGGTTTTCTGGCTTTTTTGTTGCCATATGTTCGTAAGAACCTGTTGCTTGCAGGTTATGTTGGTAACGGGTTTTGTAAGCAAACTTTCGGCATCACAACGGTTACGGTTCCTCTGTTTTATTTTTTATGGCATGCGAAAACGTGACTGAAAAAAAGTATAGCAGGGATTGCTGTGCATATGAAATCATGGTTGGAACTTCTTAAGTAAAAAAATCGGCCGTTAGCCGGTCAAAAATCATTTGTCTGAGCGATCAGCGAGTTATGATTTTTGACCGGCTGCTTTTAGGTCGATTTTTTTGCTTTAGATGTTCCCCATGATCGAATCAGCACAGCAATCCCTGCTATACTTTTTTCAGGTCCGGGGTAAGCCACCATAATAAATGAAACACCCCTACGCATTCATCTTCAATATCGGACTGATTTTTTTATAAACCAGGAACACGATCAAAGATACCAGTATACCTTTCAGCAGATTGAATGGTCCGACTGCCAGTATCACGAAAGTCTTAAGGTCTGTGATATGTTTGTTTACGGCAGTTCCCATTCCAACCAGGCCGTCGATCGGCATACCGAATGCTTTGGCATATGCCGGTAGTAATACGAAGGCATTCAGGAAACATCCGACTACTGTCATGAATACGGTTCCCGCTGCCATTCCGGCTACTGCTCCGATTCTGGTATGTTTCTTATGGTAGATCAATGCGGCCGGCACAACCAGTGAACAGCCAATCAGGAAGTTTGCAATTTCTCCGACTCCCGCTGTCATAGTTCCGTTGATTGCAAAATTCAGTAAGATCTTGATAAGTTCTATTGCCGCTCCGGCGAGTGGTCCCATTGCAAAACTTCCGATCAGAATCGGTACTTCGCTGAAATCTATCTCATAGAAGGACGGAGCGAACGGAAGCGGAATTTCGAACAACATCAATACTGTTGCGATTGCCGATAACATACCAATCTGTGCCATTGTCCTGATTTTGTTTCTGTTCTTTTCATTTTGTCTTGTCATTACTTTTGTACTCATCTTTCTTTCTCCTTTAAACCGAATTATATTCTAAAGGAAGAAACTTCTTAATTTTGAACCATACAATATTCACATTGCAGACAAAAACCCCGTCACCCAAAAGGGCAACGGGGCAATCATATCATTCTGATAATTCTGTAAATATCATATCATCCTTCTCTCATCCAGACTTTACTGTCGGTTCCGGAATCTCACCAGATCGGCTGATCATCACATTGATAACATCTGTTCAGATATCTCTGACCAGAAATTCTTCAAATGACCAGTTCGCGGACTTTACCGCCGGTTGGGAATCACACCCTGCCCCGAAGAATCTTCTTTCGTCTTATATTATAGTACGGCATATCCGTCTATGCAACCATTATTTTGTGCTCATCTCACGGATCAGTTTTCTGATCGGAAGAACAAATGTCGGAGATACAGACAATTCATCGATTCCCATCTTAAGGAATGTCTCTGTCAGAGTCATATCTGCTCCAAGTTCTCCGCAGATACCAACCCAGCATCCTGCTTTGTGTCCGTTTTCGATCGTCTTCTGGATCATGCGGAGCACTGCCGGATGATGTGAATCATAAATGTTGTCAAGTTTGCTGTTCTGTCTGTCAATTGCCAGTGTATACTGTGTCAGGTCGTTTGTTCCGATACTGAAGAAGTCAACTTCCTCTGCCAGAAGATCGCTGATCATCACTGCTGCCGGTGTCTCGATCATAATACCCTGTTCAACTTCACCGTACTCGATTCCTTTTTCTGTCAGTTCTGCTTTGATAGACTCTACGATCTTCTTGATCTCTTTTACTTCATCTACAGAGATGATCATCGGGTACATAATTCCGATATTACCATATGCGCTTGCACGGAGAAGTGCGCGAAGCTGTGTACGGAAGATATCTCTTCTGTCCAGACAGATACGGATCGCACGGTATCCCATGGCCGGATTTTCTTCATGATCAAGGTTGAAATAATCCACCTGCTTGTCCGCACCGATATCCAGTGTACGTACTATTACCTTCTTACCTGCCATGTTCTCGGCTACTGTCTTGTATGCCTGGAACTGTGCTTCTTCATCCGGATAGTTATCTGCTTCCAGATATAAGAACTCACTTCTGAACAGACCGATTCCGGCTGCATCATTGGCAAGTACGCTTGCAACGTCTTTTACGCCACCGATATTTGCATATAATTTGATGTGTTTTCCATCTACAGTTACGTCTTCTTTTCCCTTTAATTCCTGAAGAAGTTCTCTTGCTTTGATGTCTTCTTCTTTCTTTTCCTGCATTTTCTTTAAGATATCTTCGTCCGGATCAATGTAGAATGTTCCTGTGTAGCCGTCTACGACTGCCATCTTTCCATTCCATTCTTCCTTGATATCTACTTCGATCAATGCCGGAATGTTCATGGTTCTTGCAAGGATTGCAGTATGTGAGTTTGCAGATCCAAGTCTGGTTACGAATGCAAGAAGTTTCTCTTTGTCCATCTGGACAGTCTCACTCGGTGCAAGGTCTTCTGCCACAACGATCACTGGTTCATCACCGATAGCTCCACCGCTTTCGTTCCCACTTAAGATATTTACCATACGTTCGGAAATATCTTTTACATCTGCAGCTCTTGCTTTGAAATAATCGTCTTCCATCTCCGCAAACATTTTTGCAAAGTTATCGCCTGTTGTAGCAACGGCAAATTCAGCATTTACCTGCTGTGTCTCGATGATATTTACAACAGAATCGATATAATCATCATCCTCCAGCATCATCTGGTGTACTTCAAATACAGCTGCGTTTGCTTCGCCGACTTCTTTTAACGCTTTTTCATACAGTCCCTGTAACTGCTCTGCTGCCTTTGCACGTGCATCCTCATATCGTTTGATCTGCTCTGCAGTATCTTCTATTTTCACACGTTTTACAGGTTGTTCTCCCTTCTGGTAGAACAATATCTTTCCAATTGCAATTCCTTTAAATATTGATTTGCCAGTATACATCTCCATAAATGATACCTCATCCTTCCTTAAATCTTTGTAAATATTCTAACCCACAATGCCTGCAAAGTCTAGTTTTTCGTATGATTCAATTCGTCGTAACGCAGCTTTTCCATTGTAAATCCACGTCCTCTTACCTCATTGATCTGCGTGATCGTGATAAATGCTTTCGGATCAATCTCCTGAATTGCCTCTTTTACAGAATACAGCTTTCTGCTGTGGATGACACATAATACGCCCTGCTGCTTCTGTTCTCCATAACCGGTCTCGATGTCTACCATTGTCACTCCGGCATCAATATCCGTTAAGACTTTCTGACGGATTTCTCTGTATTTGTCCGAAATTATAAATAACTGGATCTGTGACTTTCCAAGAAGCATCACCCGGTTCAGCACAACCGTACTTAAAAATAAATTCAGAATACCATACAGTATCTGTTCCGAATCTGAAAACAACATCTGAAGTCCCAGCACCGAAAAATCTACAATATACAAAAATACCGCTACCGGGACATGGAACCATTTATGTAACACAAGTGCCAGTATATCGGTTCCACCGGTAGATGCACCTACTCTTACCACCAATCCGATACCGATTCCAAGAAGGACCCCTCCATATAATGCCGCAAGCATAGCATTATTCTCCGTCACTTTGTCTATTCCCGGAATGGACTGTACCATCGACAGGAATATTGGATAAATAAAAGAACTGATGATCGTTGTCAATGCAAACTTCTTTCCCAGAAATACTGCACCGAGAACGAACAGCACCGCATTGATTGCCAAAATGATCAGCGACAGGTTCACCGGAAAATAATGGCTGATCGTAAGACCGATACCGGTTGCACCTCCCATGATGATCCCATTTGGCACGGTAAACGCAGCCACAGCAAATGACAGTACAAGATTACCGACCAGCACACCCAGAATAGTTTTGATTGTTTTTCCCCAACTTTTTTTCATATGTCCCATCCTCTCTCCGTATTTTATTTTGCGATTATACATATAACCCGTTACAGACAGTTATCCCCATATAACTGCCTGTAAACTCATGTTTTCCACATTTTTATATTAATAATGTGGATTCTCTTTCTTCATTTTCCAGATTATGAAATTCCTTTCATCGTAAGCTGGATTCTCTTTTTCTTAAGATCCACGCTCATCACTTTTACATCCACGATATCGCCAACACTTACCACTTCCAGCGGATGCTTAATGAATTTCTTATCCGTAATCTCGGAAATGTGTACCAGTCCGTCCTGGTGCACTCCGATATCTACAAACACACCAAAGTCAATGACATTTCTTACGGTTCCTTTAAGGATCATGCCTTCTTTTAAGTCTTTCATATCTAAAACATCTGTTCTTAAGATCGGTTTCGGCATCTCATCACGCGGGTCACGTCCCGGTTTTTCCAGTTCTTTCACAATATCCCGGAGGGTGATCTCTCCGATCTCCAGTTCTTTTGCAAGTCTTGCATAGTCTTTGATCGTAAGAGAAAGTCCGGTAAGCTTTCCTCCGCTGATGTCTTCCAGTGAAAATCCCTGTTTCTTCAGAAGTTTTTCTGCAGCTTCATAAGACTCCGGATGTACACTGGTTCCGTCTAACGGATTCGTACCGTTCTGTATTCTCATGAATCCGGCACATTGTTCGAACGCCTTTGGTCCAAGCTTTGCAACCTTCAGAAGCTGTTTTCTGTCTGTGAATCTTCCGTTTTCTTCTCTGTATGCCACAATGCTCTTAGCAATCGCACCGGAAATACCTGAAATATAAGAAAGTAACGGTGCGGATGCTGTATTCAGGTCAACTCCGACTTTATTTACACAATCTTCGACAACTCCGGATAAGGCTTCGCTTAATTTCTTCTGGTTCATATCATGCTGATACTGTCCGACACCAATGGATTTCGGATCAATCTTTACAAGCTCTGCCAGCGGATCCTGCAGTCTTCTTGCAATAGACGTCGCACTTCTCTGTCCCACATCAAATTTCGGAAATTCTTCTGATGCGAGCTTACTTGCAGAATACACGGAAGCTCCTGCTTCATTTACGATTACATACTGCACTTTCTGCGGGATCTCTTTTAACAGTTCTACAATGAACTGCTCAGACTCTCTGGATGCAGTACCATTTCCTACGGAGATCAGTGTAATGTTATATTTTGCAATAATCTTCTTCAGCAGGTCTTTGGACGCCTGGATTTTCTTCGGTGTCGTCGGCGCTGTCGGGTAGATCACTGTCGTTCCGATCACTTTACCGGTCGGATCTACAACTGCAAGCTTACATCCGGTACGGAATGCAGGATCCCAGCCAAGTACAGTCTGTCCTACAATCGGAGGCTGCATCAGAAGCTGGTGCAGGTTCTTCTTAAATACGCTGATTGCCCCGTCTTCTGCTTTCTCTGTCAGGTCGCTTCGGATCTCACGCTCGATTGCCGGTGCGATCAGACGCTTATAGCTGTCTTCTGCTACTTCTTTTAAAATCGGTGTGGTATGCGGGTTATCACTGTGGATCATCTTCTTTTCCAGATATCTTAAGATGTCATCCTGCGATGCTTCGATCTTTACTGTAAGGAACTTTTCTTTCTCCCCGCGGTTCAGTGCAAGCACTCTGTGGCCTGCAAGCTTTGTCACCGGCTCTTCAAAATCATAGTACATCTCGTATACCGACTCTGCTTTTTCGTCTTTTGCCTGTGAAATTACTTTTCCGTGCTGTACGGTTGCTTTACGGATCCAGCTTCTGTAATCTGCCTCATCCGATACCGATTCGGCGATGATATCTTTTGCTCCGTCAATTGCTTCTTTTACGGATTTTACTTCTTTCTCCGGATTCACATATTCTTCTGCATACACTTCTATCGGTTTCTCCGCTTTCTGAAGTGTGATAAGTGCTGCAAGCGGTTCCAGTCCCTTCTCTTTTGCAATCATGGCACGTGTCCGGCGTTTCGGCCGGTATGGGCGGTAAAGATCTTCTACCACTACCATTGTCTCTGCTGCCAGGATCTGCTTTTTCAGTTCTTCGGTAAGCTTTCCCTGTTCTTCGATACTTGCCAGAACCTGTTCTTTCTTTTCTTCCAGATTACGCAGGTATATCAGTCTTTCATGCAGTGTCCGCAGTTGTGCATCGTCCAATGTTCCTGTAACTTCTTTTCTATATCTTGCGATAAACGGAATCGTATTGCCTTCATCAATTAATTTTACCGCAGCATCTACCTGCCATCTCTTGACACCAAGTTCTCCGGTAATCACCTGATTAATATCCATATGTTTTGTCTGTCCCTTTCTTGCTGTATTTCGAAGATTTTTCTCTTCTTTATTACGCGGATAATTATAACTGAATTCACTTCCGTATGCAATGCCGCCGGCAATACAGAGTTCACTCTGTTTTCTTGAAAATACATTTTCTCTATGTTATACTGAAACTGCTTGAACTTATTAGAAAATATAAATACTCAAAGGGGCTTTTACTTATGAATCAGGAAACACAGGGACTCTCAAAACAACAAATCAAATCCAGAGAAACACGCGCCAAGATCTTCCAAGCAGCCAAACGCATTCTGCAAAAGCAGGGCTATGAACAACTGTCAATCAAAAATATCTGCGAAGAAGCAGGCGTTTCCAACGGAAGTTTTTATCACCATTTTAAGACGAAAGATGATCTTCTTTCTTATTATATAGAAGAACAGCCAAGTATGGATCCGGATCTTCTTGAACTTCCGTCCAGTGCTGCTGAGACAAAAGAAGCAATCATCTCAGTTTATTTAAATTATGTTCACTACTGCGAAGAGCTCGGAGTGGAATTCATGGCCAATTATTATACACCTAAGAATCAGTCCCTGAATCCTTTGATCCGTACAGAAAGACCATACCCGATCGTTACCGTTCATGATTATCTGAAGCGTGTGATCGAATCCGGAATCATTTCCCCGTCGGCAGACCTTGAGGATATTACAACTGACATTCGTATGATCGTAATCGGAAATGTATTCGAATGGTGCTTAAAAAGCGGCGATGCTGATTTTGAAGGTAATATGCGTCGGTCCCTTACTACTTATCTGAACGGATTATTCTAACAAATCATTACATATAGATATTTTATCGAATTTCAAAAACTTACAAAGGATGAATGCGGTATGTACACATTTATTGCCAATCCTAATGCCAGATCCGGCAGAGGGATTCTTCTCTGGAAACAGATTGAGAAGATCTTACAGGAAAAAGAAATTGAATATAAAGTTTTATTTACTAAATACCAGCATCATGCTACCAGACTGGTTCATGATCTTACCTCCGATAGCGCATCCCATACGATCGTTGTACTGGGAGGCGATGGTACTTTGAATGAAGTAATCGACGGAATCGTATATCTCGATAAGGTAACACTCGGATATATTCCGCTTGGATCCGGCAATGACTTTGCCAGAGGCCTTGGTCTTCCAACGGATATTCACGGTGCCCTGGAGCAGATTCTTGCCCCAACGCATTACACCGCCATGAATGTAGGTGTACTTGATTACGAGAATAAGCACCGAAGATTCGCTGTAAGTACCGGAATTGGCTTCGATGCTGCAGTCTGTCATCAGGTGATGGTCACACCGCTTAAGGCTTTCCTCAACCGGCTGAAGCTCGGAAAGCTTACATATCTTGGTGTTGCCCTTCATAAACTGTTCACATTAAAACCAGTCACTATGACGGTCACAACCGAAAATGGTGAGACAAAAACATATGAAAAAGTATATTTCACAGCTGTTATGAATCTGAAATATGAAGGTGGCGGTTTTAACTTCTGTCCTGCTGCCAGTGGTACAGATGACAGGTTAGATATCATTACCGTAGCAGAATTACCGAGACTTAAAGTTCTTTGTCTGCTGCCAACGGCCTTCAAAGGATGGCACACACGTTTCCATGGAATCCATCTTGATACCTGCACAGAAGTGACTGTCATAAGCGATTACCCACTGCCTGTACATACAGACGGCGAGCCCGTCTTTTTACAATCTGAGATCCACGTACATCTGGAGAAAGAAAAGTTACGTATTATTACACCTTGTTAATCATATTGTTCACGGGGAGGTTCTTTTATGCGTTTACTGATTACCGGAATTATTGTATTTCTTATATTATTTTACTTTTATCTGATCTGGCCGAGACTGTCTAGGAAACGACAGATCCGTCCATTTCTTCACACGATGTTCGCCCATCGTGGATATCATTGTATTGAAAAAGGGATTCCCGAAAATTCCATACCTTCTTTCCGTGCCGCTATCTCCCATGGATATGGGATCGAACTGGATGTCCATCTGACAAGCGACGAAAAACTTGTCGTATTCCATGATGACGACCTGTCTCGTATCTGTGGACGACCGGAAACCATTGAATCACTCCCTTTAAAAGAATTACAAAGCTGCCGGTTACAGAATACGAATGAGACTATCCCACTTTTCACCGATATACTATCCCTGGTGGGCGGCCAGGTTCCGCTTCTGATTGAACTGAAGATTCCAAAGTCTTCTCTTGGCATCTGTGAAAAGACCTGGGAGATTCTTAAGAATTATAACGGACCTTATATGGTACAGTCTTTCAACACACTTGGTATCTGGTGGTTCCGCCGTCATGTACCCCATGTCTTAAGAGGTCAGCTTTCTTCCAACCTGACTGCCGACCATCTTCCGGAGCCATGGATCCTGACCTTTGTTGTAAAGCATCTGCTTGGTAATGTACTCGGACGGCCGGATTTTATTTCGTATAAGCTTGCAGACCTTCCGATGTTTGAAGTCTGGTTTTTAAAGCACATTCTGCATCTTCCGGTTGCAGTGTGGACTCTGCGGACACCTGATGCTTTAAAAAAGGGAAAACGGCATTATGATATGCAGATATTCGAGAAAAAGAACACTTACTATTAACTTTGTAAAAAATGTTAATATTCCATGAACTTTATTGTTGATTCAATTTTTTCATGTTATAATGCGCTTTGAAACGAGATAAGATAATAACAAAGGCTTTGAAAAAGGGGTAGTTCATATGAAAGCCATTGATAAAGCAAAGAGTTTTTTGAAGAAGTACCGTCATGCATGGGTATTATCATACTTTCTGATCTATATGCCATGGTTTGTTTATCTGGAGAAGCGCACGAATGTACGTCATTACATGATACATTCCCCAATCGACAATCATATTCCGTTTATTGAATATTTTATCGTGCCGTATTTAGTGTGGTTTGTATTCATTGCCGTAACGGTAGCTTATTTCCTTATTAAGGATAAATGGGGATTTTACAGACTATGTGCTTTTTTATTTTCAGGTATGACGATTTTCCTGATCATATGCACGGTTTTCCCAAATGCATTAAATTTGAGACCAACTGTATTTCCACGCGATAATGTATTTACAGATATGGTAAAAGTCCTGTACAAGACAGACACACCGACGAACGTGCTTCCTAGTATCCACGTATTTAATTCCATCGGTGTCAGTATTGCTATTTCACACAGTAATGATCTTAAAAAGCACAGATGGATCCAGATCAGTGCCTATATTCTGGCAGTGCTCATTATCCTGTCTACAATGTTCTTAAAACAGCATTCCGTGACGGACGTGATTGCAGCTGTTACGATGGCATGTATTATTTATCCATTCGTGTATGTGACAGCGGATAAAAAAGCGCCGAAGCTTTCTCAGCAGCCGACGTAACATGAATATAGAAATGACTAGCTATTGGCAATTTTTTGTATATTATGCTATGAAAAGAAAGATGCAGGTAACTGTTATATAACTGACAGTTACCTGCATCTTTTTATTATTCCTATTAATCTTTTATTTTTACCAAGTCCACACTCTTCCCTTTATATTTCAATGTTAATCCATGTTTTCCACTCCAGTCCCACTGCATCTTATATTTAAATGAATATAGTTCACCATTTATTTCCATTGTTAATTTATTATTAGATATTACATTATATTTTCCTTCAATGTCATTGTATAAAACCGTTCCATCTTTACAAAATTCTACAATGTCTCCTGATCTTACTATGTATGCAATATCTCCCTCTGAAATATGTTTATTATAAACATCCCATCTTCCAATTAGCTGTGTTTCTCCTTTTGTATAATGTTTTATACCAGCTATAACAATCATAACTAAGATTACAATTCCTATTAAGGCTATTTTTTTATTTTTGTTTTTGCTTTCACTACTTTTATTTGAATTAATTACTTTGGGCTGTGCTATACCACAAGCACTACAGAATTTTGAATTATCCGGTAATTCTTTTCCACATTTTTTACAATACATATTTCCATCATCTTTTCTTTTTTAATATATTTAATAGTTTCCCATGTACGCATCGATTCCATCCGCAATCCCCTGCACCATTTTTTGTTGATATTCTGCTGTCTGCATCAGAACATCTTCCTCCGAATTTGTCATATATCCCATTTCAACAATCGTTACCGGTACCTGACTCCAGTTATTTCCGCTCATTGTATCTGTTTCCCATACATATTCTTTAT
>OJMN01002046.1_pt1 | contig 10730 bp, 7 predicted proteins | sample 1597261 | NCBI WGS metagenome assembly OJMN01 (sample SAMEA2452130, study PRJEB22498) | human gut metagenome | biome: human feces; feature: human gut; material: feces | place: Australia | collected 2012 | reverse complement strand
CCGTAAGCCTTTATCACCTCAGTACCGGAATACGGTTTGTTGCAAAGCGTCCCGATTCCGGTTTCCCTCTCTATCTCGCCGAGAAGCTCCTTCGGGAAACCGTTCGGATACACCGGCATGGCTCTGTCCGATATTACACCTGCGATCTCCCAATGCCCCGTAATAGTATCCTTTCCCATCGACTGCTCCGCCGCCTTGCCGTAAACACCGATCGGGCTGATATCCGTACGTTCACAACCTGTACCTCCGATATGAAAAAGTCCGAGCCTTGTTAAGTTCGGTGCATAAAACCGACCGGAGGAGGAAACGCTTTTCAGAGTATTACTTCCCGCATCCCCAAATCTTTCCGCGTCGGGAAGCTCTCCGACGCCGAAGCTGTCAAGCACTATAAGAAATACACGTTTGATTTTCATAACCTTCCACATCCTTGAAATTACGAGAATAAAAAGAATCAGACTGAATACAAAGTATTTTGCAGAATTCCGTCCCGTCTAAGGTTTTCATCCTTAAGAATCCTTTTTTAGAAAATTTTACGGGTTTATAGGGGCAAAAAGCATCTGTATAAGATTTAGGGCAAAGCCCCGGCTTGATTTTGTCTACGCCCTGTAAAAAGAATGATCCCCTATGTCGGAATAAATCACCGAAAAATAGAATAAACGGCAATTTTATTTTACAAATACCTTCTCAATTTCACAAACAAATACCCTATGATAGTCCTTGAGCGGATATTTGGAGGAAATAATTGACTTATCTATAAATCCGTCTTCTTTTATTACATCACAATAAAGCTTTTTACCCGAAACAATCATTCTTGCCTGTTCAAATCCTACAATATCCCCGTCTGTAACAGGCGTAAGCTTTGCCTCCGCTATCTTGTCGCAGTCACGTCCGCTCTTACTTCCGCATATGCTGAGCGCTTCCCGGTGTCCTTCCTCAAGAAAAGAAAACGTAAGTCTCTCAGCTTCATTTACAAATTCAAGCGTATATCTCTGCGGACGGATAACGCAAACACAGACAGACCGTCCCCACATAATTCCGAAGCCGCCCCATGATGCCGTCATTGTATTAAAACTTCCATTCTCTTTCATTGCGCTGATCAGCATCCAATCATCATTGATTGCTGTAAAAAGATTTTCTTGTATCTCACCGGGAAGTATTTCTCTGAAACCGTTCATAATTTACTCTCCTCTAAGCTTGTATTATTCTCGGCTTTCCGCCTAAAGAATCCGATTTTATTTATATTATACATCATATGTAAAAAAATAACAATACGTTTCTGATTCCTTCAGAATAAAATTTACTTTTTTGTCGGCAGTTATTCTTATCTTCTTTATAGCGGGGACATTTTCGATTTGAAATTCTTTAAGGCAATACCGTACAATGATGCTTGTACAGCTGCACCGCCGGGTTTTTCGTCAGACAATACAATTTGAGGAGGCAAGAGCGACTCCTCTGCCGACGAAATTTGTGAAGTATGACGCAAAAGACGCAGGCAAAAGCCCAATAAAGGTATTAACTGTGCACCCCGCGGTATTGCCTTAAATACACAGTTTTGTTATTTCAGTTCATTGTTGAAGGTCTTGGAAGTAAACAGCTTATATATCTCACAACAAAGAGTGATAACAATAGGAACGCAAATAATGCCTATAATCGCATAAGGCGGAATCGGTTCTATTGAGAACCACAGTCCAACCTTGCTATTTCCGAAAGCAAGCAGAAGAAATGCAACGGTTACGAGGAGCATTGCGATATAGGCACCGTTAATTTTAACATTCCTGTCAAAAATACTCTGCTCCCGCTTACACTCGTTGAGCATCGCGATCTGGGTCAGAATAAAACTAAGAAAGCAGCAGACCGGTACATGCATATCGGTAATGATATCTTTTTTCAGCATAAGGTGAACCGCCACAAGTGTTGCCGCCGCCCAAAAGATACCGATTATCACGCTCTCGGCATTCTTGATAAGAGGATGCGTCAATTTTTCGGTTATGTGAGACGGCATTTTAAGAAGTGCCGGTCCCGACCGTTCAAAAGCAATTATAATCAATGCAGCAAAATCCATTACCAAACCGCAAAATAAAATTTGAGGCGGGGTAAATGCCGTCATACCCATAAAGACCGAAATAAACACGATAAAAAGCTTTGCAAGCTGTGATGAAATCATATACTTCAGCATTCGGTACAAATTATAATATACCGCCTTGGAACATATTATAGAATCCACGACAGCATTAAAGCCTCCGGTTCCCGATTTATCCGCCTCCGAAATAATGACATCGGAAACATATTTAAGCGCCTCGCACCCGATGCCGTTGGTACCCCCGGCACTTTTGGTATAAACCGGTACATTTCTGCCGGCAAGATCTATTCCGGCATTACCCGCTTTATCGGAAATCGTTATACTCTCCGAATATCCTACATCGGCCTCTTTCATCATAATAATTTCATCAAGCTCTGAGCAGAGATATCCGACGCGCTCACCTTTCTCCTGAAGAAAGCGTACAAGAAGCCGTTTCTGCGCGAGATTAATTCCCTGATATACCGTATAAATATCAAGATTAGCCCTGAAAAGCCCCTCCTTCATAGATGAAAGGACATCTGCGGTAATAATTTGTTCGGCTGAAGACGCAATTCCCAGTGTTTCGGCAAGAATCGCATTATTCTCACTCACTTCGGGACACAGCATGATGACTTTTATCCCTGCATTGCGGCATCTTAAGACATTTTTCGCAGCTTCCGGAAGGACAGGCTCCTTAATAGCCAGAAATCCTTCAAAGGTAAGATCGGACTGACAGGCAGAAAGACGTTTTAAATTATTATATATCGTATCCTTAGAAGCAACAGCAATCACATGAAAGGATTCCCGTGACAGCTTTTCGGCGCTGACAAGAAATTCGCTTCTTTTTTCCGGCGTCATCTCGTAAATACGGCTGTCCTCTGTATAAAATCTGCAGAGCGGAAGAATGGAGTTATATTCCCCCCTCAAGGAAACAAAAAAACCGTTTTCATATCTGACAAGAGTTGTCTCAAAACGGCAATCCGAGCTTTTGCCAATATGCTGAAGCATAGGATACCGTTTTTCAAGCTCAATGTTGTATTCACCGCATTTTTCTGCCGCGGCGATAATCGCTTCTTCCTCAGAGCTGTAAATATTATCTCTGCTCTGATTGTTTTCAATCAGTTTCCCGGCGCCGTAGAGGCCGGTAGAAAGCAGTGCGTATCTGAGTACCCGCGCCGCATTGCGCTTATATCCGTGCTCACCGGGAATAAAAACATCTCCGTTTGCATACACTTTTCCGACTTTCATATCGCGGATGCTGAAAGCAGCCTGTTTTGGAACAATCAGACAAGTTAAATTTTTTATTTCTTCAAGCTTATCCGTGTTTTTGATAAGCGCGCCGGTGTTCACATCTTTTTTCTTATTGACTGCCGCGAATATTCCGCAAGCCAATACAATATAAGCAAAAGCGGTATAAAACTCACTCATCGACGACACAGCAAGCGATAATCCCGTCATAAAACTGTCAAAAATTCCAATCTGCGAACCCGAGAAGAAAATATCCGCAACCGTAAGAAGCATGACCGCAAGCGTCATCACCAGCGTCCATTTCTTGCAGAAGCCACCTATTTTATCCAGGATTTCAAGTCTCTCATGTGACATGATAGGGGTATTTTTCTTCATCGCGCAGACAAGAGTATCACTTCCGATTTCACAGCAGATTGCTTTTGCAGTACCATGAGTCACAATAGTCGAAGCAAAAATCATATTTTTCTGCTGTGCCGGGGATATATCGTGATAATCTATAAATCGGGCGTCCTTTTTTACCGCATGCGTAACCGTAGTAATATTTACCTCAAGCACCTCAAGTTCGTCGCATTCAACAAGCCTTGCGTCACAGGGAACAATGTCTCCTGTTGAGACATATATAACGTCGCCTCTTACAAGCTGCTTTTGCTTGATCATAAACAGCCTTCCGCCTCTCAGCACCTTCGCATTGGGAAGCGCATAGGTACCGAGTCCTTCCAGTATCCTTTGAGACTTGACATAAGTAAATAAAACAATGACATAATATGTCACAAGAATCAGCAGCATGACAAGCAGGTTTTCGGTTTCCTCAAAAACCGCTGCAATAAGCAATGTCACAAGCATAAGGATCGAAGTATAATCGGTGAGTAAATGCTTCAGATAATTAAAAAAGGATTTTTTAGGGGAAGGATATATATCATTTTCGCCGTCCAGCTTGCGGCGCTTCATCACCTCTTCCCTGCCGAGTCCGCGGGAGGAATCGGTTTTTAGCCATATTTCTGTCTGTTTTATGCTTTTATCATACCATTTCTCCGCCATATATATGACCGTGCCTTTCCCTGTCGGAAAATTTGTCCTCCATCTTTTCCTCAAGCGCTTTCACTATTTTCACATAGAAGTAACAGAAAGCTTTTCGCCGTCGGAGTCAAGCGCTATCGCGGATATCCGAATATCCTCCGATCAATCTATCCGCAATAACATCCTCTACTTCACGTTGAATATATCTTCTCATATTGCGGGCGCCGTACTTTTCATCATAGGAATTTTTTGCAATCAACAACGCCGCGGAATCGGTATAGGTAAAGCGAATGTTCTTTTCCGAAAGCGCCTGTGAAAGCTCTTCAAGCATTATTTTTGCGATCTGCGCAAAATTATCCTGAGTAAGACGGTTAAAAACAATAACCTCGTCTATACGATTTAGAAATTCCGGGCGAAGAAATTCCGAAAGCGCCTTCTCCGTGCGCTGTATATCCGCTTCGTTTCTTGTTGTTCCGAACCCCGCAGCCGAGGAACTGAAGCCTGAACCGGCATTTGTCGTCATGATGATAACGGTATTCTCAAAATTAACCGTCCTGCCCTGTGCGTCGGTAATTCTTCCGTCGTCAAGAATCTGAAGCAAAATGTTCATCACGTCGGGATGCGCCTTCTCAATTTCATCGAAAAGAATCACGCTGTATGGCTTACGTCTTATCTTTTCAGTAAGCTGCCCCGCCTCATCATATCCGACATATCCGGCTCCTATAATTCTCGACACTGAAAACTTCTCCATGAATTCCGACATGTCAAGTCTGATAAGAGTTTCGGGAGAGTCAAAAAGCTCCTTCGCAAGAGTTTTTACAAGCTCCGTTTTTCCTACACCGGTCGGACCGGCAAAAATAAAAGAAACGGGTTTTCTCTTATATGAAACTCCGGCGCGATTTCGCTTTATTGCCTTTACTACTGCATCAACTGCATGATCCTGGCCGATAAGATGTGCCTTAATGGATGATTCAAGCCGATTGAGCTTTGAATAATCATTTTCCATTATATTGCTTGCGGGAACGCCCGTCCATATTTCAATCACCTTTGCAAGAGCCGCTGAAGAAAGGGTGACCTTTTTCAAATCCTGCTCAAGACCGGAAAGCGCCTCTTTCGTGTTAAGCTCCTTAACCTTTATTTCGGCAAGCTCACGGTATTTTTCTTCTTCTTTATCAGATTCTGTTTCTTCTCTGGCTTCGATTTCGGAACGTTTTGCGGATATATCACGCAGTTCTTTTTCGGTTCGTCTGTATTTTTCAATCACATCAGAGTTAAGCGCAACATAAGAAAGAGATTCGTCAAGAAGATCGATTGCCTTATCGGGAAGATATCTGTCGGTAATATAGCGTTCGGAAAGCGTCACTGCTCTCTCAAGAATATCGTCAGGAATAATAATTTTGTGATAGCTTTCATAGTAGGACTTAATTCCGCGCAGTATCTCAACGCAGTCCTTCACTGACGGTTCTTCAATCATGACAGGCTGGAACCGTCTTTCAAGAGCAGCATCCTTTTCAATATATTTGCGGTATTCAACAAGAGTTGTCGCGCCTATCACCTGTATCTCGCCTCTTGAAAGCGCGGGTTTCAAAATATTTGCCGCATTCATGCTCCCCTCTGCGTCCCCGGCAGAGGCGATCGTATGAACCTCATCGATCACAAGGATTATGTTTCCGAGAGCCTTAACCTCATCGATAAGACCTTTCATACGGGTTTCAAACTGCCCCCTGAACTGAGTTCCGGCAACAATCGAGGTCATATCTACGAGATGCACCTCTTTTCCCAAAAGTCTGAAGGGAACATCTCCCGACGCTATTTTGGCAGCGAGTGCCTCTGCAACAGCCGTTTTTCCAACTCCCGGTTCTCCTATAAGACAGGGGTTGTTTTTCTGACGCCTGCAAAGGATTTGCATAACCCTTGCAAGCTCACGGTCTCTTCCTACAATCCTGTCAATCTTGCCGTTTTTTGCCATTTCGGTGAGATTTGTACAGTACATCCCAAGAAATTTTTTCTTATTATCCGGTTTATTTTTATTTCCCGAAACATTTTTTTTGTCGGGTTGACCTTTCATAAAAGGAGGAAGCCCGCCCTGTCCGCCGAAAATCTTCATAAAATCTATTGCCGGGGCTTTGCCGTCATTTTCATCATCACTTCCTTGAGAAATTTCCGGCAATTCCGCTGCATTTTCAATTTCCGGCTCCATTTTTTCAAGGTCCTCCTCCGTAATGCCGTATTGCTGCATTACGGCGTCAACCTGACTTATTCCGAGTTCTTTTGCACACCTAAGGCAAAAGCCCTCGTTCTCCATTTTGTTATTTACAAACTTGCTTATAAATACTACTGCCAGCCTTTTGTGGCATTTGGAACATAACTGCATATAAGTAACCTCCGCCGCTTGAAAACGGTAATAATTAGAATAAATTTGATATATTTAACGCTCCGAGAAATCTCACAATAACCGTATTATCAATAATCGAAGCCGGAATCTTTCCTTCGTAAATTACCGCAAGATGGGGAAGTAAATTACAAAAAATCAGACTGAGTCCCCACGCATAAAGTCCACCCTTCAGTATACCAAGGATCAAACCGAGACTTTTATTGATTCCCTTTAATATCGGAATTTTGACTATCAAATCAATTACCAGCACAACAACAGTCAGAAGAATGGAAAGAAAAATAAACAGTAAAGCAAAAGCAATTGCATTGGATACCGTTTCGGAAATGGGCTTGGCAATGTAAGAGGATACCTCCTTTTCTGCCTCCCCCGACTCTTTCGCCTGTGTCTCATAATACTCATTGAGCTCGTCAAAATTTATATCGAATTTTTCAAGAATATCAGTAAAAGCCTGCGGTTTCTCTTGAAAAAGCTTAGCAAGATTAATAGAATCCACTCCGGCAATAATGGACTCAATAGATTTCTCCACCTTCTCCGTAATTCCGGACTCAATATAGTTCTTATTAAGATAAGCGGAAAAACTCGGAGTAAGCTTAACAGCGCCCAATACTCATAACAGAGCGAATAAAGCCGCGTTTTACTCCGGTGTAAACGCAAAGAACAAAGATCAAAACAAGAATAAAATCAAGAAGTAAAGACATAATTGAATCCTCCTCAGAAAAAATACTGTCAGCTCTCTGATTCCGGCAAATCATCCATGATAACAGGAATGGCGCTTCCTGCATAACACATAACAGGAAGTCCTGACGAAGTAAAAACCAGATCAATGGCATTCGGATCTACTTCAACGGTTCTCTCTGTGTCGTTAGCAAGATCGATCATAACCATTCTATCCTCAAAAAGAAGATACGCCCGATTTTCAAAAGAACGAAGTTTTAAGAGTTCTCCCGCATATCCGGAGGTATAGAGAAGCTCTCCTCCGGAATTATATATATTCACCGTCTTATCATTTCCGATAAGTGTGTTGTTATTCACGATGCAGACAAGCTTCTTTCCGATATCCGCTTTAACAGACAGAAGCGAACTCAGAGATACACTTGAAAGTTCTTCAAGCAAACCATTGTAAAAAACCATTCTGTCAGTATAAAGCACCACAATATTCCCATCCTCAAGGTATCGTATCATCATCGGCATAACTCCTGTTACCGTTAAGGACGCCGACGCCGACTCAGAACCTGCCGTAACCGTCATAAGCTCTGTAACCGCGTCTCCTCCGTCATCATATACGGAGGCAAGAGCAAGCTCCGTACCATCTGAGGTAAGCGCTGAGGAAATAATATATTTATCCTTTTTTATTTCGGTAAGTAAATTAAAATCCTTATCATACCAAAGCAGAACGCCTTTATAGCTGCTGTCCCTTGATACAATTGCGTATGCACCGTTATCCGAAAGCGCCGCTCCCGTTATCGGATAACTCATCTTTTCGTTTTTTAGCTCAGCAAAGGAATTATATATCGAATAGGAACAGGTGGTATTTCCGGAATCGTACACAAGCATATATTTATTAGAAACAAGAAGCTCCGGACTATAAAATATATTCGATTTGCTAAAGGAAAATGCGCCGCTTGAGCTGTAAAGACCCGTAAGTCCGGAATTAATAACCGCAAGCTCGCCGCGATAGATGCCGAATTTGGAATTGGTTCCGCCGTTAAAGACGATAGAAGCAAAATCCCCCTCCGAGGTTAATCCCGTGATATCCAAATCCTTAATAAGATATTGAAAATTTTCAGAGGTTATATCGGAACTGAATACAGTAAGCATCACAACGGTAAAGATAAGCGTCAAAGCGGCAATTATATATTTGCACAGTTTGAATTTTGAAGCAATTCGGATATAATATTTATTCTCCTTAAAGACCGCATCGGGATCCCAACGAATCTCCTGTGCCGGAGAGGAAGAAAAACTTTTTTTCCTTTTAACTGTGGTTTTGGATGCTCCAACTCTGTCAAGTCCATCATTTTTTTTATGATTCTTTTCGTTCACCCTGTCGCTCTCCTTTCTGAATATTCCGTCAATATACCACCCTATTGAGATAAAGCCCGCAGGCAGGCGCCGTAAAACCGGCGCGGCTTCTGTCACGTGAAGCAAGGATAGAATCAATATCCTCCGGGGAAAATCTTCCCGCCGAAACTTCGATAAGCGTTCCGGTTATAATTCTTACCATATTGTAGAGAAAACCGCTGCCTGATATCCTGATCGAAACTAAACTGCCGTTTCTTGTAACGGTACAATCATAAATCGTTCTGACGCAATCGGAAACATCGGATCCGGAAGTCATAAACGCCGAGAAATCATGCGTCCCCTTCAAATGCTCAGCCGCACGATTCATCATTTTTTCATCAAGAGGAAGCGGATAAAGATATGCTCTTCCGAAAAGAAACGGATCTCTCACTTTCGAGTTCAATATCAAATACTCATACTCTTTAAGCCTGACGTCATATCTCGGATGAAATGTATCGGAGACAATATCCGCCTTCTTTACCGATATATCCTCCGGCAGAAAAATATTAAGCGCCAAGGGCAGCCTGTCCACCGGTATCGCGGGAGCATCATCGTCAACAAATATTGCCGCCTTGAAATCCCGCGCATGAACGCCGCTGTCGGTTCTGCTGCAGCCGACAATCGGATAGCGTTTCCCATAAAGCTTTTCAATTGCATCCTGAAGCTTTTCCTGAACTGTGACATGCCCCTTTTGCACCTGATAACCATGATAAGCACGTCCGTCATAAGCAACGGTAAAAAGATATTTCATATGATTTCCTATATCAGATCACAAAACCCGGCAGATATATATTCATAAGCACCACCGACGTTCCGGAAACAGCAATAACAAAAAGCATGATAAAATCCCTATAGGTCATTTTTAACTGCGTCATTTTTGTTCTTCCGCTTCCGCCGCGATAACAGCGGCATTCCATAGCAACGGCAAGATCGTTGGCGCGCCTGAAGGATGAAATAAAGAGCGGTATCAGGATCGGAACCAGCGCTTTTGCTCTTTGAATCAGATTTCCGGATGAAAAATCCGATCCTCTTGCTTTCTGTGCGCTCATTATCTTATCGGTTTCCTCAATAAGCGTTGGGATGAATCTAAGCGCAATCGTCATCATCATCGCAAATTCATGAACCGGAAGCTTTATTTTGGAGAGAGGAGAAAGAAGTCTCTCCAAGCCGTCGGTAAGCATAATCGGTGAAGTCGTATAGGTTAATATAACGCTTGAACCGACAAGAAGACATATAATTCTCACCGCCATCACAAGCGCATACATCACACCCTCGTAATAGATATCAATAAATCCGATATCAACAAGAAGCGTCTCTCCGTCATAGAAAAAAACATTATATACGGTTGTAAATATCAGAATAAAAACCAGCGGCTTTATTCCTTTTAGTATGGTTTTCACCGAAATGCCGGATGCAAACACCAATATTAAGGTAAAAAGAGTAATAAAGGCAAAGGAAAAAAGATTCTTGCACAAAAAGATTACCACAATGTACAGGATCGCGGAAATTATTTTTATTCTCGGATCAAGGTGGTGCAGAAAAGAGTCGCCGGGAAAATACTGACCGAGCGTTATATCCTTAAGCATGGCGCGTTCCTCCGGCGATTCTGAGTATTTCGTCTCTTGCCTGCTCTACGGTAAAGATATCAGTTCTCACTTCTACGTCGCGTTTTTTAAGCTCGAGCATAAACCGCGTTATCTGAGGAATATCCAGACCGATCCCGGAAAGCTTTTCAGGCTGTGAAAAAATTTCCGCACAGCTTCCCTGCATAAGAATCTTTCCCTGATTCATCACAACAAGACAGTCGGCATATCTTGCCATATCCTCCATGCTGTGGCTCACAATAATCACCGTGCTTCCCTTTTTACGCTGATAAGAACAAATACCGCCGAGTATTTCCTCTCTTCCGAGAGGGTCAAGTCCTGCCGCAGGCTCGTCAAGAATCAATACCTC
>OJMN01002030.1_pt1 | contig 10792 bp, 14 predicted proteins | sample 1597261 | NCBI WGS metagenome assembly OJMN01 (sample SAMEA2452130, study PRJEB22498) | human gut metagenome | biome: human feces; feature: human gut; material: feces | place: Australia | collected 2012 | reverse complement strand
TAACTTTTTTCGTTTTATTGATGTTCTTATATTTATTGCCATCAGAACATATCGCTAGATCTTTGATCCCTAAATCGATCCCTATCCCATCATTGGACGGAACCGTAACACAGTCTTCATATTCAATGCCTACTGTGATCCACCAGTTGATCCCATCATATCTAATGCGGGGATTACTATAGTTACAATTCGTAGGTATCCGATTCTTTTCCGCAAGTCTGATCCAGTTTATCTTTTGCTTATTCTTCTTTTTGGAAGCAGCAAAACCCTCAATTTTTACATGCGTATCTGAAAATTGGATCTTTACATTATCTTGATAAAAAGATGGTATAGAAAATTTTCGGCTTTTGAATTTAGGAAACTTTGAACATCCTTTGAAAAAGCTCTTATATGCATGACAAGCATCTTTGATCGCTTGTTTTGTTACATTATTTGAAACTTCATTTAACCAGGAATATTCCTCTGTTTTCTTTAATTGTGTAAATTCTTTTCTCAGATCACTATCCGATAGGAACTTACCACCATTTTTATAGTTTTCTTTTTCTCTTCCTAACGCCCAGTTATAAGCGAATCTGGCAGTATTGGCATATCGAAAAAGTTTTGTATTCTGTTTATTATTTGGGATCAGCATGACTCGAATTGTTTTTATCATCTTCTTCACCACCATCATCTATCAGTTCTTTTAATCCTTTTTTCTTATAGTTTATACCAGAACCTATATAACTAATTATTTCAAATGGTTTGCCCTTTTTTATCCCAATTCCTTAATGTTTGAGCCGATACACCTAATATTTTTGAAAATTTATTGATAGAATAATATTTACTCATAAACAAATCCTCCATATAATATTTATAATTTATTCTACCAATAAAAATTATAAAATCCAACATATGTTTATAATTTTTTATAAGATTATTTTAACAGTTAAACACCTTCCTTTACTTACAAATATTTTATGATTCCGGCATGTATTTTTTGCCTGTTTCTGTCTGGGCAAGACCTGCCTGACTGGTTTCCTTTAAAGAACATGGCAAGAGGTCTCCGACTTCTGCCATTGCATCGATCACTTCATCCAATGGAACCTTACTTTCAATGCCTGCCATTGCCATATCTGAGGCTGTGATCGCATTGACAGATCCAATGACATTTCTCTTGATACATGGTACTTCTACCAAACCACCTAATGGATCACATACCAATCCCAATAATGATTTCAAGGCAAATGCTCCTGCATCAAAGATCTGCTTTGTGCTACCGCCACGAATGTACGTAATAGCTGTTGCTGCCATACAGGAGGCAGAACCGATCTCTGCCTGACATCCTCCTTGTGCCCCTGCGATACAGGCACGTTCTGCGATAACTTGTCCGACTCCTGCCGCAATATACATTCCTTCTAGCATCTTTGCTTCTGGTACTTTATGAAATTGTTCATATGTGATCAATACTGCTGGAAGCACCCCACATGCTCCGGCTGTCGGTGCTGCTACGATACGTTTCATACAGGCATTTGATTCGCCCATTTTTAAAGCATTTGCCATGACGGTCCCGACAAATTCACCGGTCAGATTCTGCATTTTTCTAACCTCTTCCATCATCTTTTCACCGTCGCCGCCAGAAAGACCGCTTTGTGACTTTAAGTCTTTATCGTAACTTTCATTGGCATCTTTCATTGCAAGATACATACTGCTCATTTTCCCGATAGACTCTAGGCGGTCTACCTGTCGTTCTGTCATATCATCATGTAAAATTGTTTCCCATAATTGACATTCCTGTTCTTTTGCTCTTGTTTCTATCTCTTCTACGGATGCAAATCCCATACTCTAGTCCTCCTTCATCTTAGCAAGATATGTAACTTTCTGGATTCCTTCCAGACGTTCCAAAAAGTTCAGACCTTCTTCTGGTATTTCTTTGTCACATTCAATGACCATGACTGCACTTCCACCTCTGTGATCACGGTATAATTGCATCGTTGCGATATTAACCGATTTATGAGCAAGCATTGATGTTACTTCTGCTACATGTCCTGGCTGGTCGTCATTGTGTACGACTAATGTTGTATACTCCCCGCTAAAGTTTGCTTCCAGTCCATCAATCGTGCAGATCTTAATTCGTCCACCGCCTAAGGAACAGGCTACAATCTCAAGATTTCTTCCTGATTCTCCGACAAGTAATAATTTTACACTGTTTGGATGTGCATTTTTTAATTGAATCTTTCCAATCTCAAATTTCACTCCTGATTCTTTTGCAATGTCAAAACTGTCTGGAATCCGAATGTCATCGGCTGCCATGCCAAGTAATCCTGCCACTAATGCTTTGTCTGTACCATGTCCTTTTCCTGTTGCAAGAAATGATCCATGTAATAGTATTTTAGCTTCTTTTACCGATTCTCCGAGCAGGTGCCTTGATACCTGTCCGATCCTTACAGCACCTGCTGTATGAGAGCTCGACGGTCCGACCATCACTGGTCCTACGATGTCAAATAAATTCATGTGATTTCTCCTGTCTATAAATGCCTTTCGTCTTTTGAAATGCTGTTTTGCCGTGTATCATTTTGTTTCTTGTATATAATTTACTCGTAATATATGAAAAAGGCAAGTATAGAATTTCCTATACTTGCCCTGCTTGGGAACATCTCATATTGATCTGTTAATTTTTCTTAGAAATTAAATCCTTTGATCGTTGCAAAATAATCTTCTGGTGTTTCTGCACGACGGATCATTTCTGTTGTTCCATCCTCTTTTAATAAGATTTCTGCAGATTTTAATTTACCATTATAGTTATATCCCATTGCAAATCCGTGTGCTCCTGTATCATGAATCACTAACAGATCTCCCATGTCGATCTTTGGTAATTTACGGTCGATCGCAAATTTATCGTTATTTTCACAAAGAGATCCTGTGATATCATATACATGATCTGCTGGTTCGTTTTCTTTACCCATAACTGTGATGTGATGGTACGCCCCATACATTGCAGGTCTCATTAAGTTGACTGCACATGCATCAACACCAATGTATTCTTTATGTGTATGTTTTTCATGGATTGCTTTTGTTACTAAATGTCCGTTTGGTGCAAGCATGTAACGTCCAAGTTCGGTAAAGATCTTCACATCTCCCATTCCGGCTGGTACTAATACTTCGTCATATACTTTGTGTACACCTTCACCAATGACAGCGATGTCATTACCTTCCTGATCTGGAAGGTAAGGGATTCCGACTCCACCAGATAAGTTGATAAATCCGATATGAACTCCAACTTCTTCTTTTAATTTAACTGCTAATTCAAATAACTGTTTTGCAAGTGTTGGATAGTATTCATTTGTAACCGTGTTACTTGCAAGGAAAGAATGGATTCCGAATTCTTTGACACCAAGCTCTTTTAACTGTTTGAAAGCTTCAAAGATCTGTTCTGTTGTCATTCCGTATTTTGCATCTCCTGGATTATCCATAATATCTGTTCCTAATGCGAAAACTCCACCTGGATTATAACGGCAGGAAATCTTTTCTGGGATTCCGGCACATTCTTTTAAGAATTCGATATGTGTAATGTCATCTAAGTTGATCGTTGCACCTAACTGTTTTGCCAGAATAAATTCTTCTGCTGGTGTATCGTTAGAAGAGAACATGATCTCGCTTCCATCGAATCCACAACGATCTGACATCATAAGTTCTGTTAAAGATGAGCAGTCTGTTCCGCATCCTTCTTCTTTTAAAATCTTTAAGATTGTTGGATTTGGTGTCGCTTTTACAGCAAAATATTCTTTAAATCCTTTATTCCATGAAAATGCTTTGTATAATCCTCTTGCTGTTTCACGGATTCCTTTTTCATCATATAAATGAAATGGTGTTGGATATTTTTTTACGATCTCATCTAACTGTTCTTTTGTTACAAATGGTACTTTTGCCATGGTGTTTGGTTCCTTTCTTCTATACTTTTTGTATATTTATTTCATTTTTAATAGTTGTATTTCATTGGCCAGTGCATCTTTAAATACTTCCACCAGATTATTGTTACTGGAATACAGGCTGGTTGCTTCGTAACGATTTGTGATCGCACCTGTTAAAACGTCTTTAGAATCCGTGATCAATCGGATCTGTTCTTTCTTACATTCTGTCAGATAAACAGTTGCTCCTTGTAAATCAAATGGTTCATTCGTTATGATCACGACTTTCTTTCCTTCACTTACCATCTTCTCTAAGTGTTCCCGAAACATCTCCAGTCGTTCATTGTATACAGAGATATACGCACGCTCTTCTGCACAAAGCAGCAAATATGTTCTTCGCCTTTGATCGTCAGATATCCGCCTTCGTTCTTGCGTTTACTCGGAAGTTCCGCGATCAGCTCTGTCTTCTTCTGTTCCAGATGCCGGATCTTATTACTGCAGAATTCTTCGATCGCTACTGGTGTGTAACGAACTGTATCTTCCTCTTGTATATAGGCTGCGCCTTTGTCTACCAAGCCTGCCAGTGCATTGTAAGCGTTCGATCTTGAGATCCCGCTTTGTTTGGCTGCCTCGTATCCGTTAAGGCTTCCTTCCAGTGTCAGTAAAATGTAAAGACTGGCTTCGTGTCTTGTGAGTCCAAATTCCATCAGACGCTCTACATTATCCATCACTTTCACCTCGTGTTCCTATCTAGGACTACTATAGTCGAATTAAAAAAGAATGTCAAGGTTTCCTTGACATTATGAGAATTTTTCTTGAGTTTATTATGAATCCTTATATTTTTATATTGACATTTTTCATTATAATTGTTAATATATTCCATGTAAATATTTTACAGTATGTTAGAGTTTCTTCTTTCGTCTGTTTGCCAATCAAATATTTATCATATCATGAGTTTATGTATCAATTAATTTATTTTCTTATCTAATAGTGCTTGCCACTCTCTGTATTTTCTAATACAATGAAAGGAGAAACTTATGAGTAAAAATAAAAAATCGCTGCAAGATTTAACTTTACTTGACCGCTTTTTATTTGCTGAAGTTATGGAGGATCCTAAGACATTTGAGAATATATTATCTATTATTCTTGGAGAAGATATCTCCATCAAAAGCCGTCCACAATCTGAACATGAAAATCGAACTTCGCCTCTAAAACGGCAAGTGCGACTTGACGTATGGGCAGAGGATGAAACCGATGCTGTTTATAATGTAGAAGCTCAAAAAGAAAATACGAAAAATCTTCCTCATAGAAGTCGTTTTTATCAGGCTCTGATTGACTCCAAATTATTAGATCCTGGAGAAGTAGATTTTTCGAATATGAAAGACTGTTATTCTATTATCATTGCACCTTTCGATCTGTTTGGAAGAGGATTATATCAATATACTTTTCAAATGACTTGTGCTGAAACTGGTCAACCATTAGAAGATGGTGCTACGCGAATTTTTCTAAATACGCATGGTAAAAATTCAGAAGATATTAGTCCTGAATTAAAGGAGCTTCTTTACTATATGGAACATACTACTGAAGAAATATCTTGCTCTACTTCACGCCTTCAGCAAATTAAAAATCATGTAAATATTGTAAAATCTAGCGAAGAGATTGGAGTGAAATATATGCAGGAATGGGAAGAAAAGATTCTTGAGAAGCGAAAAGCACGTGCTGAAGGATTGGCTGAGGGACGAGCTGAGGGACGTACTGAGGGACAAACTATAACATTAATTCAACAGATGAAAAAGAAAATTCAAAAATCAAAAACCTTAATTCAAATTGCTGATGAGTTAGAAGAAGAACCTGATACTATTCAATCACTTTATGAATGTGTTTCACAAAATATCAATCTAGCAACTGAAGAAATCTACAAAATCTACATCTCGCCTGATAAAACTGAAGATTAATAAAGAACTCCACAGCATACGCTGTGGAGTTCTTACATTATCGACATTTACATTATCAATATTCAATTTCATCAAGAAATGATAAATCTTATTCGTCAGCTTTTCCTTCAGATCCGAATAATTTGATCTTTGTGATTACCATATCTTTGATAGCTTCAGCACCTGGTGCTAATAATTTACGAGGGTCGAAACCTTTTCCTTCAAGGTCTTTTCCTGCTTCGATATATTTACGTGTAGCGTCAGCAAATGCAAGCTGGCATTCTGTGTTAACGTTGATCTTAGCTACTCCAAGAGAGATTGCTTTTTTGATCATATCATCAGGGATTCCTGTACCACCATGTAATACTAATGGCATATCTCCTGTTAACTGCTGAATTGCATCTAATGTTTCGAAGCTTAATCCTTCCCAGTTTTCTGGGTATTTTCCGTGGATGTTTCCGATTCCTGCTGCAAGCATTGTTACTCCAAGATCTGCAACTGATTTGCATTCTTTAGGATCTGCGCATTCACCTCTACCGATAACTCCATCTTCTTCTCCACCGATAGATCCAACTTCAGCTTCGATAGACATTCCTTTTCCTGTTGCAACTTTTACAAGTTCTTTTGTTTTTTCAACATTTTCTTCGATTGGATAGTGAGATCCATCAAACATGATAGAAGAGAATCCAGCTTCGATACATTTGTAGCATCCTTCGTAAGAACCATGGTCTAAGTGAAGAGCTACTGGTACAGAAATGTTTAATTCTTCTAACATTCCGTTAACCATTCCTACAACAGTTTTATATCCTGTCATATATTTTCCTGCTCCTTCAGAAACACCAAGGATCACTGGAGATCTTGTTTCTTCTGCTGCTAATAAAATGGATTTTGTCCACTCTAAGTTGTTGATGTTGAACTGTCCAACTGCGTAATGTCCGGCTTTTGCCTTGTTTAACATTTCTTTTGCTGATACTAACATAGTTTGTCCTCCATATAATTCGTTAACTTTTTCACATCTAGTTTATTATACTCTATTTATACGTGGGTTGCAAGCTTTCACTTGTTACTAATATCTTCTGTTTTCCTGCAAAAATTTGGTCATTATTTTACTTGCAAATAATCGTTATCCTGTTCCACTTGTAACAGCAGATTCAAATGTTTCCGGCAGGAATTTTTTAAAACTCTTGTCACATTTTTACTGTCACTGTTTTGATACCATGTCACAGCTTCTTCTCTTGTGAGACCTCCTTTTTCCTTTCTTGAGATCAGACGTTCTTTCAACATCTCTTCCTCGGCCAGGATCAAGATTTTATAGTCTGCGTATTGCTGCATAGATTTCCATGGTTCTTGTTTTAATAGTAACCAGTTCCCTTCGATCAAAATGATATCTTTGGTAACTTTAATCTGATCTTCCACAACGTCGTGAAGATTTCTATCATAAATCGGCCATAAAATATCTTCTATTTTTATCTTCTCAAGTTTCTGTCTTAATTTTTCTATGTCATATGTTTCCGGACATCCTTTTACCTGCTTCATTGGAACTTTTTCTCCAAGCACGATCGCATCATGAGAATTAATGTAATCAGAGTGATAATGAAATCCATCTAATCCTAATGCTTGAATGTCTGTAAACTCTTGATCTTGTTTTGATAAATATTCCAAAAACTCACATAATGTTGTCTTTCCAACAGCCGGCGGTGCTGCCATAAATACAATGATCCGTTCCTTTTTTTCTTTTTGTAACTGCTGTAATTGTTTTAATAAAGGAAGAAAAATTTTCTGGATCGTATCTTCGTTATAGACCGCTGTCATTTCAAATCCATTGACTTTAAATAAATATTCTTTCCATTCTTTCATATGCCACCTCTTTCTTTATGTTTATTATACGATGTGTTCTTATACAAGTACAAGCAATAGACCTTTTACTTTGGCAGCATTAAAAAGTGCCATCTTTTTCTATTACAAAAAAGATGGCACTTTTGATCTGTGACAAATATTTAATTAAATTTTGTGTAATGAATGAGATCTCCCAAATAATCATATCCAAACTGGTACACCAGTATATTTCTGATCACCGCATATCCAAAGAAAATACACACTCCCAAAATCAACATCTACAATCTCGGCTTCATGCTCTTCATCTCTCTGGCTGTCAGTTTCTTTACCATCCATCCTGCAATACACCATAGAAACATAACCCCGGTATATACAACGGTTGGATTACATAAAAATGCTCTCTCAATATCCAAATGCAGCAGTGCGATCACACTTCTTGTCCCGCCGCATGCCGGACAATAGAAATGTGTTACTTCCTTAAAGAAGCATGGCATACTTCTTATGATCTTATATAGAGTCATCATTTTCATCGATATATGTATCATAATGTGTATTAAACTCTTTCATTTCATTCTGAAAATCCGAACTAAGCAAAATATTCACAACAAAAACTGTGATCAAGATCACAGAACCAATGATGCCTATAATCCCACAGATCAATCCTGCTTTCGCTTTATTTCCTCTTGTTCCTCTGACTTTTGGTGTCACCGCAAAACAAATGACCGCTGCAATCCCAATGATAATTGCGATTGGCGTGCAGCAACAACTGACCATGCATACAACTGCTATGATTCCAAGGATCATTGTTGCGATCGCAATTCCACTTGTCTGCTCCTGCTGTGGTTGTTCTATGTGATCATCTTCGTAACGATATCGTCTGTATGAATCATCATCTTGTGTATGATATTCTTGTGTTGAATCTTCATCTTTGATCTCGTATCCAGTATACGGATCGTATCTCTTATCTTCCATATTTTTTTCCTCTACTTTCTAATGTAGCGAATCATTCCAGGCCCTAATTTATCCGTTGGACGAGAAATAAATTCATGTTTGTGATAAAATGGTTCTCTTCCGATCGCACACATCAGATCCAGCATGATCTCGGTTCCTTCTTCACAAAGATTCTCTACATACTCGATCAGATCTTCTATGATTGCACTTCCGATTCCATAATGCTGATAATCTGGATGAATCATTAAATCCTGAATGTAACAAATGACCGCCCCGTCACCTACAAGTCGTCCCATTCCAACGATCTTGGCATCAATGTATGCGCAGACGATATACAAACTGTTATCTAAGGCTTTCTTCGCCTGTGTTCTTGATAATGGTTTAAAGTTGACCGCTTTTCTTAATTCCAGATACGTATCAACTCCTACATTATTTGATACTAGTGTTACTAATTTCATTCTTTCCTTGTCTTCTTTCTTCTATATAATATGTTTCTCTTCCTAATGTCAAAATTATTTCTCTGATTGGCTATCATCTTATCACGAATTTTATCACATTACAAGAAATGAATCTTTCTTATTATATTTTATAATTTTATACACAATAAAACAGGTGATTTTTATTTTTTTCCACAAAAATCACCTGTTTCTTCTATATAATAGTAGATATTTTAAGAACTAATCCTGTAATGCATCTACATCACGTTCTCCGGTACGGATCTTAACTACATTCCTTACTTCGTAACTGAAGATCTTCCCGTCACCAACTTCTCCTGTAAATGCGGATTTCTGAATAGCTTCGATCGTTTTTCTTTCCCATTCTTCAGAAGATACGACGATCTCAAATTTAATCTTTGGACGCATCATCATATCAACTTTTGTTCCACGGATAACTTCTGTAAAACCTTTCTGTGCTCCGCATCCCATAACCTGTGATACTGTGATTCCATTAACTCCGATTTTATTTAAAGCTTCTTTGACATCTTCGAATTTCTCTTCTCGGACGATTGCATTAATTTTGATCAACATATATTTTCACCTCTTTTAATCTAAACCATTAAAACTTGGGTAAGCATTCTCTCCGTGTTCTGATACATCCAATCCGACTTTCTCGGCTCTTTCTTCAACTCTTAATGGAGTAAAGATACGGACAATCGCGATACAGATCAGGCTTCCGACTACTGCAACTGCGATAGATACAAGAATCCCTATGATTTGTGCTACAAACAATCTTGTTTCTCCAAACACTAATCCATTCCATTTTGCGACTCCATTGATGGATGTCATTCCAAATAATCCTGTTGCGATACCACCCCAGATACCACCGATTCCGTGACATCCAAATGCATCCAATGCATCATCAATCTTTAATTTTCCTTTGATCAGTTTTACACCGAAGTAGCAGATTGGGCTTACTAATAATCCACAGATCACTGCTGCCCACATTGGAACAAATCCGGCTCCCGGTGTGATTGCTACCAGTCCGATAACTAATCCTGTGGAAGCTCCGACTAAAGTTGTTTTTCCTTCTGAAAATACTTCGATCAACATCCATGAAACAAGAGCTGCGGCTGCTGAAACACATGTTGTCATAAATGCATGTGCTGCAAGTCCATTTGCTGCAAGAGCACTTCCTGCATTGAATCCGTACCATCCAAACCATAACAGTGCAGCTCCTAAAAATACAAATGGTGTATTATGTACGTGGTAGGCTCCCTGGTCATATCCACGACGTTTTCCAAGTGTTAAAGCTAATACCAGACCACTGACCCCTGATGTGATATGAACGACATTTCCTCCTGCGAAATCGACAGACCCGATCTCTGCTAAGAATCCTCCTTCTCCCCATACCATATGTGCCATTGGGTAGTACACGATCAATGACCATAAGATAATAAAAAGAACTAATGCTTTAAATTTCATTCTTCCTGCAACAGATCCTGTGATCAGTGCTGGTGTGATCATTGCAAACATCATCTGAAATGCCGCAAATGCAAGGTTTGGAATCGTATCTGCATATGGTCCTGGTTTCATTCCAACTCCGTTAAAGCCAAACCATTTTGCTCCTCCAATGATCCCTGCATGGTTTCCACCGAAAGATAGTGCATATCCAACAAGTACCCACATGATCACGGAAACTGATATGTAATGACCTTTGTCAATAGTAAATTAACAGAAATCACAACAA
>OJMN01002007.1_pt1 | contig 10900 bp, 8 predicted proteins | sample 1597261 | NCBI WGS metagenome assembly OJMN01 (sample SAMEA2452130, study PRJEB22498) | human gut metagenome | biome: human feces; feature: human gut; material: feces | place: Australia | collected 2012 | reverse complement strand
TAGCTACAATATATGCAGTAGGTTGTTCGTAATCAAGTAGCTGATTGATTTCAAAGCTCTCTGTATATTCATCTTTCAATAAGGAGAACATCTTTTTTCTAATTGCGGACTTTAATTTTTTCAAATCCTCAATGATTTTGTTTTGGGTGGCAATACGCTCATCTATTAGTCGTAACAGTGTAGCTATTTTAGTTTGCTCCGCTTTGGATGGAATACCAACATAACACTCGGAAAAATTCTTTGTGCTGATGGAATAGATTTTTGTTCCCTGTGCTATTCGTCTAATCTGATTATGAAATGCGGATGACGAAAAAGCATATCCTTTGAAGCCGACAATAGTTTTATTTTTATTGTCTCGCCCATGAATTGTGTGTAAACCACAAACAATATCCTTATTATCAAGATTAAACAACTCAATGACTTTAGCAACCTCATTCGTATCTTCCGAAGCATCAGCAAAGGCTACATCTCCCTCTTTACACAATTCAAAGTTTTTAGGCATATTACCTTCTTTGACATTGGGTAGTTTATCTCTTCTCAAATCCACCATAGTAGGAAGCCCAACATGAATGAGTCCATAATGTAAGTTCATCATGGCTTTCTCCCCATATTCAAGTTGTTCCCAACTCAGAGAATTGGTTGAATAGAAATCCAATAGCTCAGACACTTTACATATTTCCCACTCTCCACTAAATTTAGGGAATCTCAAATGGGGAACATTAAGGACTTTATTTTCGTTATTATCTGTCATAATCATTATTCTTTATCGGGATTGATATCAAACGGCAACAATTTGTCGCCATCGTTAAACCGGTCGAAATCAGAGATAAACGAACGGTCTTGAAGCACTTTATATTTTTCATACTCACCATATGCCTTCTCTCGTGCAGCTTCTTGAGAAACTTTACCAGCTGAATCTTGTACTTGATATTCCATTGTAGCAAGAAACTGTTCAAGACGCTGCTTCCAGTCTGCCATCGTTGTAATAATATGGCGTTGGGCACGCTGCTCCGCAAATTCAAGAAATGCGTTAGTTATGCCGTTAAGTTCAGAAACCTCTTTGTCAGACAAGTAGTTCTTTGCCACAATAGTATCAGACTTCTGTACTCTGCCATCAGGAGCTTTCTTCCAAGTTGTCAATCCCATGTGTGGCATTTCAGAATCAGCACGTTCATATACTATTTCGGCAGCGGTACGATGAGTTACAGCCAAGTGCATCATGTTTTGCACCATCTTGAAAAACAATTTGGTACAATCCGACTTCGGGTCGTAATCGGCACTGCATTCTGCATAGATGTCTGTTATCTTTTGGTAGTATCTGCGTTCTGATGTGCGTATCTCACGAATACGCTCCAGCAAATCGTCAAAATAATCTTTGCCAAAGTGTTTACCCTGTTTCAAGCGTTCATCATCAAGCGCATATCCTTTAATGATAAACTCCTTCAATACAGACGTAGCCCAAATACGGAACTGGGTGGCTTGATAACTATTGACACGATAACCTACCGCAATGATGGCATCCAAATTATAGAACAGCGGTGTACGTTCCACATCTCTTTCTCCCTCCGATTGAACTATCCCAATTTTTCGGATAGTTGCCTCTTTGGTAAGTTCGCCAGTTTCATAAATCTGACCAAGATGATAGTTGATAGTCCGTACATCCACCCCAAATAAATCAGCCATACGCTTTTGTGACATCCAAAATGTTTCACTGTTGAATATCACTTCTATTCGCGCTTCGCCTTGCGCTGTTTTATACAGCAAAATATTAGAACTCAACGAATTTTGCATCAATTCGTTTGTCGGTATTGTTTGAGTAAAGTAATCGCGAGCTTGTTGTACCAACACTTTTTTAGCATCGGCATTTTCGGCAACAATCATACACGCCATACGCGACAAGCGGAAAATATTGACCTTACGGAATGAGCCGCTTCCAATCCTTACCATATCAACCGCTTGGTTGAAATGGTCGTCTACTTTCATTCCTTTTTCACCTGCAACCTTGATAGCCTTATCTACGACTCTTTGGAATTTCCAATAAGCCGAATAGCCCATAGCAGCGCACAGGTCACGTGAACTCCAATATTCGTTTCCGCCCTCATCCTGACGTCGTAAATTGCCGAATGACGAACGCATTTCGGGGATGTTGTCTATCTCTGCCATAGTGAAACTATTCAACCAGTCCCAATTCTTTCAAATACACCTCTATCTCCTTATCCAGTTCGGCTCGCTTGGCTTCCAATTCCTTTATTTCAGCCATGACAGCTTTAATGTCGATAGGCTCTTCTTCCTCAAAAGTATCGACATAACGAGGAATATTCAGATTATAGTCATTTTCGGCAACCTCTTGCAACGTAGCAAGATGACTGTACTTTTCAATCTCCTTGCGGTCACGATAGGTTTCTACAATCTTCTGTATATGCTGAGGGCGGAGTTTGTTCTGAGTCTTAACTTTTTCAAACTCTTTGCTGGCATCAATGAACAGGATATTATCGTCTTCCTTACGGCATTTCTTCAATACGAGAATACAGGTCGGAATGCTTGTACCATAGAATATATTGGCAGGTAAACCAATAATAGCATCAATATAGTTTTTCTTCTCTATCAGGAAACGACGTATAACGCCCTCCGCATTCCCTCGAAACAGAACTCCGTGCGGAGCAACGCAAGCCATCGTACCACCTTCATTGAGATGATGAACCATGTGCAGGATAAAAGCATAGTCGGCTGTTTTCTTAGGGGCAAGCCGTCCTGCTTTACTGAAACGGTCGTCGTTGTTAAATTTGTCGGCGGCACTCCATTCGGCAGAGAAAGGAGGATTTGCAACCACCGCATCAAACTGCATATCATCGAATGCGTCCCATTCAAGTGTATCGCCATTCTCTATTTTGAAGCTGCTGAAGCGGATGCCATGCAGCAACATATTCATTCGGGCAAGGTTGTAGGTTGTCGGATTCTTCTCCTGTCCGTAGATATATGCTGCCTTGCCAATACTTGCAGCACGGAGCAACAGTGAACCACTACCGCAGGTAGGGTCGTAAACATTACGCAAACGGTTATGTCCAAGAGTAACAATCTCCGCCAATATACGGCTGACCTCTTGCGGAGTATAGAACTCACCTGCTTTCTTGCCTGCACCGGCAGCAAACTGGCTAATCATATACTCATAAGCATCGCCCAAAATGTCAATCTCCTGCGATGCCTCCACACCAAACTTTATGTCATCGAGTGCAAGCAGAACATTGCTAACAAGCGTATTCTTGTCATCTGCTGTCTTTCCGAGCTTAGGGGAAGCAAGGTCAATATCCGAAAACAGACCACCGAAATCCTCTTCACTGTCACGTCCGAGCGTACTATCCTCAATGCGTTTCAATGAACGCTCCAGCATCGGAAGTATATTTTCTTTCCGCTTGATAGCTTCGATTACGGAAGAAAACAAGAATTTCGGTTCAATGAAGTAGCCTATATTTTCCAAGCACTGGTTCTTGACCTCTTCCTGCAATTCCGCAGCATCCGAATCGGGCATTTCCCATAATTTTTTGAATGTAACTTCATCATCCTCCAAAGCACTGTTAGCATACGTTTCTATCTTCTCCGACAGATATTTGTAGAAAATGAAGCCCAAGGTAAAATACATGAAATCGCTTGCCGACATATTGCCGCGCAAACGGTTTGCGACCTCCCAAAGCTGGTCACGGAGTTTCTGTTGCAGTTCTTCGCTCATATCTTTATTACTCTATATTATTCTGTATTACATCACTTTCCGGCAATGGTATATTGCTCTCTATTATACTTCTCAGGTCATCCAGCACTTTCCCTTTATATGAGAAATATTTTGCCCCTTGATATGCACCTGATGTATTCCGTTTCTCTTCTGGCATAAACGTACCGACAAAAGGGGACAATTTATAAATACGCCCTTCATATTCAACGGAATCATCGCTTGCCACCTTGACTTCTGTATTCGTAGGAATAAAGGTAACGCATTCGCCTATTTTAATACCGACCATGCTGAATTTGAAACGTCCTCGTTTTACGGTTCGTTTCTGCATTACAGACAACGATTCTTTTTCATTATGACAAACCGGTTTATTATCTACATAGACCGTGACAACCGCATCATCAATCATCTTGGCTATGTCATTGAATATATCCAAAGCTATTTGCGGCGGCACATTGAAAAACTCCCGATTCTGGCGAATACGCAAATCCGTCAACCGGTCGATGGTCTTGTGTACATGTTTTTCAACATCGTTATATTTGACAGTCTGAATGGTTGCATAAATCTCAAAAGGCAACGGAACTGCCGTATTATCAAGTTCCTTGGAACGTATATCAACAGGTCGCGCACTTTTACCGATCTTGACCCAATCCTCACGAAAACTTGGATTAGTCAAGATATACACATATCCTGGTTCATTTGTCTTTACCATATCTGTATTCCTTTTAATCCCAACTGAAAGTGCGTATGATATTACGCAATCTGTCTAAAATCCTTGTCAACGCCTTTCTCGTTTTTATCAGGCCGAGATGCTTCTCTTTCAATGCTTTTTGTATGATTTCTGGCTGCTCTTTTTGCAGGTAATCATATTCTTTAAGGAAGTGATTCAATACCGATGACGATATATCCTCTTCCTCAGCCAATGAGTTGACGGCATTTTCTCGCTCAACGGCAATATAGCAGTTCAACCGTTCTTCCAAATCGCTTGTACCGTCAACCTTGCCTCGCTGCATCATGAAGTTTTCCTTATCGTCATCCACATTCTTTTGAATGAAGCCATCGATAAGTTTGGCTTTGCTGCGCATTTCAGCGTCCTTAATCATCGTGTCAATGATATTCTGACGGCGTTCCGCATAATCGGCACTATATGGGTCAAGTTCTGCAATGAGTTCAAGGATATATGCCACATTGATAACGTCGCTATGCAAAAGCTCAAGGCAGAAATCCACATCGCCGAGGTCTCCATCATCCGAAGTATCTGTATTATCATCCGGTTTGGAAGACGGAGCTGGATCAACGAGTGCAAAAGTATCATGGATATCAAGATACTTACTCCTGAAATCCATAAACTGCTGTTCCGTCATGCCGAGATCATCAGCTTCTTCGCTATAATCCTCATATATTTGAATCTCTGCGTGTTTACGGATAATATCACGAAATGCCAAAACAAACTCTTTCTTAGCCGTTTCGCTCTGCAAAAGGTCTATGCAGTTTGTGTCCGGGTATTTCTTCAGAAAATCGGATGCAAGTTCCTTGTATTCCTGTTTGATTTCTTCAAACGGAGGTCGCACTATTTCTTCCGGATTGTTGCTGTTACTGAATAATTTGATAGCAACATCCACATTGCTCTTCAAATCACGGAAACATACAATCTTTCCGAAGCGTTTCTTTTCGTTCAGCACACGGTTCGTCCGGCTAAATGCCTGCAACAAGCCGTGGTATTCCATGTTCTTATCTACATAGAGCGTATTAAGTTTCTTGCAGTCAAAACCGGTAAGGAACATTCCGACAACAAGGCAAAGATCAAGCGGCTTCATATCGGCTCGCTTCTTTTTCATGCGCAGGTTGATGTCATCGTAATATGCACGGAAGTTCTCAGTCGTAAACGATGTGCCGAACATTTCGTTATAGTCATCCATGATGGCTTGCAGCTCATCGACTTCGCCTGCACTGTCATTCAGATAAGAACCTGTACCCATTCCTGTCAGTTCATCATCCTGACTTCCATTGGCTGCATAGGTAAATACTGCACCTATACGAATCTTAGGATTCAGTTCCTTGAATATCTTGTAATAACGGATAAGCATCGGCACTGACTGCACGGCAAACAGCGCATCGAACTCTCCGTCAAATGTTGACTTATTGAAATTATTAAGGATGAATTGGGCTATTTCCGTCATGCGATTGGTACTGCCGTTCTGCACCTCCTCACTGCCATGATAGTATTCCACAAGAAAACCGAGAACATTCTCATCAGCAATGGCATCCTTAATCAGATAGCGATGCAGGCAGTTGCCGAACACCTCTTTGGTCGTATGACCATCAACTGCATTCTCTGTAAATATTGGAGTTCCGGTAAATCCGAATATCTGGGCATTATCGAAGAATTGCATAATCTTCTTATGACTCTCCCCGAAATGGCTACGATGGCACTCATCGAATATCATCACGATACGAGAATGGCGTATCGAATCTATTTTGCTGCTATACCATGTCTTGCTTACGGCTGCATTGAGTTTCTGAATAGTGGTAATGATAATCTTGGAGTTGCTATGCAGACGTTTTACCAACTCGTCCGTATTGTCCGTACCGTCAACGGCTCCCGGTTCAAAGGCTTCATATTCCGACTGTGTTTGTGTATCAAGGTCATGGCGGTCGACAACGAACATTACCTTATCTACATCATCTAACTCCGAAACGAGTTGCGCAGTTTTGAATGAAGTCAAAGTCTTTCCTGCCCCTGTTGTATGCCAAATATAACCGTTATCATTGGAGTTCTGCACTCGATCCAATATCTTTTCTACTGCATAGAACTGGTATGGGCGCAACACCATCAAGCATTTATCACCTTCATGTAATACGATGTACTTTCCGATAATCTTACCGAGCGTACACTTTTCCAAGAAAAACACAGCAAACTTATCCAGTTCATTGAATGGCAGGTTTGCCGCATCCGTCCAGTTGAATGTAAATTTATATCCGCCATTGGGATTATTGGCGAAATAACGAGTGTTCACACCATTGGAGATGACAAACAACTGAATATAATCGAACAACCCATGAAAGGATGTCTTATGATAGCGTTGAATCTGATTGTATGCCTGTTTGAGTTCTACTCCCCGACGTTTCAATTCAATCTGAACTAAAGGGAGACCATTGATAAGAATCGTCACATCATAGCGACACTTCTTTCGTCCCTCCACCGTAATTTGGCTCGAAACCTGAAATTCGTTCTGACACCATTGAGTACGATTAAGAAACTCTACCCAAATGCGCTGCCCGTTCGCCGTATCAAGAGGATATAGGTCACGAAGTTTCTTAGCCTTTTCAAAGCGAGTACCACCTTCCAGATAGATCAATATCTTTTCAAACTCTTCATCCGTAAATGAGTTACGACCAACTTCCGCCAGTTGTTTCTTGTTGTGAACTTCCAACTGTCGCTTGAAATTGGCATAAAGATTATCTTCTTCGGTAATCTGGACATACTCATAGTCCATTTGCCGAAGTGTGGTTATAAGTCCGGCTTCCAACGCCGCTTCGCTTTGTATTGACATATTCTCGTCCCCTGTTATGGTATTATTACTTATTTTATTCCGGCTTGCAGTATTCTGATTCCTAATGCATTTTCTATCTTACACAAGGTTTCCAATGACAGATTCTCACGACCTTTCAACACCTTGGAGACATACTGCTGAGTACAATTCATCTTCTCGGCCAACGCTCGTTGTGTCATGCCAAGTTCCTCCATTCGGTTTGACATGGTTGCAGCTATAGCTTGCGAATGGTACATCCACTTTTCGCCTTTATTCTCCACAGCCTCTACGTCCAATCCTAAAACAGTGTCCATCTGTTCTTCAGCCATTGTGTACATCAAAAAATACCTTTGCCTTACTCTGTAGGCAAAGGTACTATAAATAATCGAGAGCACACAACTTTCAGGTTGTTGATCGGTTCTTTTTTGAGCAAAAAATATTCCTATTTAATTGCTGTTATCCTTAAATCATATCTACGGCTATCAGTATCAAGAGCGACGTCATACTCTTTTAGTCCTTTTTCAACTGCAATCAGATGTAATTTATCCTTATCCTTTGGGGTTATATCTGGACCATAATAAATTGCATTCAAACATCCGACATCTGGAATTGATACATAATCATTCTCATCCTCTAAGTTATAATACAGCATTCTCCATTCATGTTCGTGTTCGTATTCTTTTCGATCCTTATAAAGATAAGATCGATACCAATATAATTGATTGACAGATATCATGGAAGACAAAAAGTTTAACCAATTTTTATCTCCGACTTGCTTAAAATACTCGTAAGTATGAATATTTCCCTCGTCCAATGTAACGTCAGGTCTTAATTCAGTATAAATCACGGGGAAGAGATTTACATTCATTTCCAATGAATTATATTTAAAAATACATTTTCTGAGATCGTATTCTAATGCAAATCCCTTATACCCATCTGCATATCTATCCCACATATATTTTGACTGTACACTTTCTGTAAAACAGGCTATTTTTGCACTATTTCTTGGATTTCTAAAACGAGACTCTTGCTTTTTTATCGCTGACCCAATATTGTTACAAAAATCAATATACTCACCTGTCAATATTTTATCTATAATTTGTTCATCCGTATATCCACACTCTCTATAGTAACATATTTGCGTTGCCTTTTCTGTCCTTATATCAGGGGATTTCTGTGTTATATGCGACAATGTTATGCGTAATGCATCCTTTAATGCCTTTTTTAAATCTTCGCGAATTTTATCTTGATCTATATATAAATATGAATCATACTTATCCGGAAACATTCCTGCATGGCATAATGAAATAGTTCCGGATTTTAATGATTCAATAGTATAACCTTTATCGTCTATTTTACGATATCTAAAAAGTTTTTCTGGAATATTAGGAAGTATCAATTTGTAAATATTACTCCATACATCTGAAGTTGCAGCTTTATCTATATTGAACGGAATATAGGATTGCTCTATAATTTCCTGAAATTGTTTTCTAAAATCTAGCATCTTTAAGTCGTGAATTGTTATATCCTTTTATTTCATTAACTCAATAACATCTTCTGGCAACATTGCATTCCCAGCATCATCTTTCGGAGCGTTCTTAAGGAACAGTACAGGAACGATAGTGTAGTTCTTAGCAAACGGCAACAGATTAGCTTTGCGGAGAAGCTCAGCAGTTAGCTGTTTGCCATTCTCCCCTGTTGTCCATTTACATTCTCCGACCAACAGATACTTTTTATCGAGCGATTCAGCCATCACGTCAAATTCAACTTGTTCCGGCTTCTTATCCTCATTGAGAACAGAGCCCCACCAGCGTTTTGCTTGGCCATAAACTACTCCATTAACAAGATTTCCTGTGACGGCATCCCGACACAGTTTTTCCCATTGCATACTCACATACTCAGAGAAATGAGCAGTCAAAGCCTGTTCTATGGGTAAGCGACGACCAAGTTCAATGAACGAACGATTAGGGACAACAAACTGATAGTAGAATGCCATAAACGGATCGGCAATCTTGTAGAGGCTCTTTTTCGCATTCTTTTCATCAATCCCGAACGGAACATCTTTTTCCAAAAATCCAAGATCAACAAGTTTCTTCAATGGACGCGACAGATTGGTTGCAGGCTCATTGCATCGTGCAGCAATTTCGGAAAGACGGTTTGCACCAGTACCGATATAAGACATTATTGTCGAAGTCTTGACTATATCCTTAACATCATCCTGAAACAGTTTTACCGGCTCCTCATAAAGAGTCCCATTTACAGAAAGGATATTATGCCACATGGCATCATCAAGCGAAATTCTGTTTTCCCTCAGTTCCCAATAGCGCGGCACACCGCCCCATACAGCATACTCTTCAATAGCGTTCATCGCATTAAGGTTCAATGCCTCCTGAATATAGGGTAAACGTATAGGGGTAAGTCTCATTATCTCATCAGCACGACCATAAAGAGGCGCAGTAGAATCAAGAAACAACCCATACATCATATTTTGTGATGAACCACAAAGCACCAGATTATACTTCAACTGTTTCTCATCAACAAGTTTCTGCAATACAGACGGCAGTTCAGGAGATTGCTCCACAAGATACGGAAATTCGTCCAAACACAAAGTAAAACGTTTGTCTGTTCGATAATTAACCGCACGAAACATCGACTCCCAATCGGGATACGACAACTTCTCAAAATCAGGAAACACCTGTGCTATCACTTTTGCAAGTAATGCCCTCTGATGTTGACCTTCCGAACGGTCTGCAAGGAAGTATACATCATTTTCTGACAACACCCTTTTAATAAGCGTTGATTTACCCAATCGTCTGCGACCATACATCACAACTAACGAGGATTTCTCTCTTGCAAGAGCATCCTTCAGTCGTGCTGCTTCATCTATTCTATCAACAAATTTCATATCCCACATTATTATGCAGTGCAAACATAATGTTTTTATGGCATAATACAAAATTTTAAGCTGTATTTTTTATCCTGATAGAGTCATTATCGACTTATATGCAGAAAAAAGTGAGTTTTATCCCTTTTTCGAAGCTCTTTTCCTTGTCTTCAAACTCAATTCCTGTAATGTTTTCCCTAGTTTGTCTTCTTTGGCCAACCACAGAATATCATCGTCAAGCTGTAAAGCATATAGCACACGTAAGTAGATTCCGATTGCTACTGTAGGTACGCCTTTCTCTATTCGGGATACGGTCAATGGAGGGCAAATGGCACGTTCTACCACCTGAGCCACACTCAGATTCCTGCGCAACCGAGCCAATTTAATCTGCTCTCCCACAACCGACATCTTCTGCTCCAATTTTCGAGGTAGTTTAGTCCTCATTGTATTTCTGTTTTGGCATTACATAATTATCGTCTTGAAAACAAGAGTCTGTTTAAATCCTGTTCTGAAACCGCCCAAATAACAATGATCAGTATGCGAAGCGCGGGGATTTCTATTGCTGTGGATTTTACACCACAATGGGCAGAACACAGCATGGGCCATACGTGGAGCGCTCTATTGACCAACGAAAAAAATATCGTCGGGTTCGGCAGTTTTACGGACGAAGAGCCCGGTTTTTTTGCGTAATACATGGGAAAACATCGCTATACATACCGGCATAATCCGGCTCTGAACAGCCGTCAAAACAGGAAAATAACT
>OJMN01001995.1_pt1 | contig 10955 bp, 7 predicted proteins | sample 1597261 | NCBI WGS metagenome assembly OJMN01 (sample SAMEA2452130, study PRJEB22498) | human gut metagenome | biome: human feces; feature: human gut; material: feces | place: Australia | collected 2012 | reverse complement strand
CGCAAGATTCATTAAATTCATTCGTATATCTGCGGTATTGGATTGCTGTATCAATCCTACTTTTATCTTTCTCATAATGACTGTTTATTTAATAACTCCTTGTGGATATTGCATAGTGACACAATGTAAAGAACCGTGTTGCTTGATAAGCGCACGGCAATCAATTCCTACTATCTCATGTTTGGGAAATGCTTGTTGCAGTACTTCACCTGCTTTCCGGTCGTTTGCCGGCTGGTTGTATGTAGGATAGAGAACGGCATCATTCATTATCAGAAAATTAGCGTATGTAGCAGGCAGACGTTCGCAATTTTCTTCTATCTTATCGACCATTGGCAAAGCTAACAGACGATAAGGTTCTCCTGCCAGCGTACGGAATGTCTTCAGTTGTTCTTCCATTGCGCGCAGTGCTTCGTAATGCTCATCCTCTTTATCGTCACATTTCACATAAGCAATGGTATTTGTAGAACAAAAACGTGCTAGAGTGTCGATATGGCTGTCAGTGTCATCACCTGCCAGATAACCATGATCCAGCCAAAGAATCTTTTGCAGATGGAAGGTTGATTTCAGGTATTCTTCTATCTCTACTTGATTGAGTTGTCCGTTCCGGTTGGGAGAGAGCAGGCATTCGGAAGTGGTGAGTAGAACACCCATACCGTCGCTTTCGATAGAACCTCCTTCAAGGACGAAACCGAGACGATTGACATAATGACCTTTTAATACTTCCGCTTCTACGGCGTGTCGGGTAATTCGATTATCCAAGTCGGAGGCAAACTTTAACCCCCAACCATTGAATGTGAAGTCGAGCAGGGAAGGAGTGCCGTTGTCTATCATGGTGATAGCACCATGGTCACGCGCCCATGTGTCGTTGGTTTCACATTCCAAGAAACGGACGTTATCTATATTTACGCTTGAAGCGATCTGTTCTCTCACGGCTTCCGGTTCGGGAGTGACAATCAGGAGTAATTCACGTTCTGCTATTTCCCGGGCTATGTTTATAAAACACTCCTGTACTTCTGTCAGCATATATGCCCAGTCCGTACCGGCGTGTGGCCATGTTAATTGTATGCCGCTTTGCGTATGCCATTCGGCAGGCAGATGAGGAGCTCTCATTTCCACCTGTACGGTCATATTCTTTCCGAAATTTAATTGTAAATCCTTCTCCGAACCACTGGGGCTGGGGAGTCCAACCATAATTCCCATTAGACTAATCTATTTAAGTTTATATAAATTGTTTAATTTAACTCGGCCATACACGGTGTTAAGCCTTGGTTTCCTGTTTAGGCTTCCGGTCGAAAAACGGATTCTTGGAGGATGCACTTACAGGAATTGCCATAACCATTTTGCAGTCTTTTAGCCAGTTCAGGCGTTGTGCTGCCAGTCCGGCAGAGAACATGACACGTGTGTCTACGCGCATATCGGCGGCTGTGGCACAAGCGGAACCAATAGCGATACCTACATCAATACTATTTATTGCGCAAGGGACTCCTTCCGTACGCCCGGCACAGGTTGTAAATCCACAATGGCCACAATTCAAGCCCTGCGCTTGTTCGCGCGTTCCTATTAATATAACACATTCGGCATTTAAGATGTTGTCAGCGTCACGAAGGAAAAATTTCATTCCGTGCTCTTCAACCATAGCAACCATTGTATCGGATAGTTGTTTAATCTCTTCATCAGTGATTAAGGCCACTTCAATAATATCAATTCCCTTTCCCTTCGGAGCAGTACGTGCAGCTGTCATCATCTGACGGGCAACCTGCAATATATGCTCGTGACGGGCATCTCTTTCGTTTAGTATCATAACTTTTCTCGAATTAATTAGTGAGGCAAAGATAACGTTTTTCAAGAAAATAGTACCTTTGCCGGAAAGAAAGAATTAAAAACGCCATGTTACATATCAATAATGCCTGTATCGCTTTTGGAACAGAAGTCCTTTTTTCCGGTTTTGAAATGAAATTGGAGAAGGGAGAGACAGCCTGTATCGTAGGACAATCCGGTTGTGGAAAGACTTCCTTACTAAACGCCGTAATGGGCTTTGTGCCATTATATGAGGGGACTATTAAAGTAGGCGGGACGTTACTGGATAAATCAACCATTGATCTTGTCCGCCGCCAGATTGCATGGATTCCCCAAGAACTGGCGTTACCTTTCGAATGGGTAAAAGAAATGGTATCTTTGCCATTCGAGCTGAATGTAAACCGTTCCGTTCCTTTTTCGGAAGAAAGGCTTTTTATGTGTTTTGACGAGTTGGGGTTGGAGCATGAATTATACTTTAAAAGAGTAAATGAGGTTTCGGGTGGACAGCGCCAGCGCATTATGTTAGCTGTGGCCGCATTGCTCAATAAGCCGTTGATTGTAATTGATGAACCGACATCGGCATTAGATACCGGATCGACAGACAAAGTACTGGCTTTTTTCCGACGGCAGGCAGAAAAAGGGGCAGCTGTTTTGGCGGTATCGCATGATAAGGACTTTGCTTCGGGATGCCATTATTTAATAGAATTATAAACGAAATCTGTTAGGACGATATAAAACGAAACTTGTTGTGGGAACCATTGATATATCATATTATAATCTTTTTGTTGGCTTGCTGCTGCTTGCCATTCCCTTTTTCTATCTATGGAAATTTAAGACGGGATTGTTGAAACCTGCTGTGATAGGCACACTCCGAATGATTATTCAATTATTTTTTATTGGCATTTATCTAAAATATCTCTTTTTATGGAATAACCCCTGGATTAATTTTCTTTGGGTCATTGTTATGATATTCGTTGCGGGACAAACAGCATTGGTACGGACCGGACTGAAACGACGCATCTTACTGATTCCCATTACTGTGGGATTCTTGTGCAGTGTAATATTGGTCGGATTATATTTTATAGGTATTGTGCTTCAACTGGATAATATTTTTAGCGCCCAGTACTTTATTCCGATCTTCGGAATCCTAATGGGAAATATGCTATCGAGCAATGTGATTGCTTTGAATACATATTATAGTGGCCTGAAACGTGAGCAACAACTATACCGATATTTATTGGGAAATGGAGCTACGCGACAAGAAGCGCAGGCACCATTTATCAAACAAGCTATTATCAAATCCTTCAGCCCGTTGATTGCCAATATTGCCGTAATGGGACTAGTAGCCCTTCCGGGAACAATGATAGGACAGATTTTGGGAGGAAGCAGTCCGAATGTGGCTATCAAATATCAGATGATGATTATGGTGATCACATTCACTGCATCCATGTTGTCGCTGATGATAACCATTTCGTTAGCTTCGCGAAGGTCATTTGATGCATACGGAAAGCTCTTGGAGGTATCAAAAGAAGCTAAGAAATGACAATAATCGATCGTATATTTCAGGAAGTTGCCGGAATATCTATTCCACATTTCTTCATTACAGTGGAGTTTTCGGCAATGGGCTGCGAAATGCCGGAACATATTGAAGCCTTTCTATGGGAAAAATATGAAATAATTCTTCGAGGCGCAAACGGTCGTAAGTTCGTTTATCACAAAGGAGAATGGCGGTTGATCTTTACATTTTTCCCCACAGATAGAGTCGTGGACGAGCGATATGCTTTGAAGAATAAAGTTCTATTCCGCCATGTATAATAACTTAATCCGCCCTATATATTAAATAATATAATAATAAATGATCCAATTAATTATATTTTTTAATATATTTGCCAATATCTTTAAAGAATAGTACAATAACTGTTTAATTTTGAAAACGATGAAAACACATCTGATTGCTATTTTTTGTTTGGTATCTATTTCTTTAATGGGGCAAAAAACTTATGCTCCTGCATGGGAGTCCTTAGATACAAGACCTGTCCCTTCCTGGTTTGAGAATGCAAAGTTTGGGATTTTTATCCACTGGGGCTTGTATTCGGTACCAATGTGGTCGCCCAAGGGCACTTATTCGGAATGGTATAAATACTGGTTGGACCGGAAGACTCTACTTGGAAATGGAGATTTTACCGGGACAGAAGTTTATGACTACCATAAGAAAATGTACGGTGAGGATTTCACTTATGCTGATTTTGCTCCTATGTTTAAAGCCATGAGTTATGATGCTAACGAATGGGCGGATCTTTTTAAGCGTGCCGGCGCTAAATATATAGTGCTTACGACTAAACATCATGAAGGATTTGCGTTATGGCCGAGTAAAGAAGCTTCCAAATCATACGGAAGACCCTGGAATAGTATGGAAATTGGCGCGCATCGTGATTTGGTTGGAGAATATGTAAATGCTTTGCGTAAGACCGATTTGAAAGTAGGATGTTATTTTTCATTGCGGGAGTGGGATAATCCGTTATATAATCGTGAGACAATGGATTTATTCTATGAACGCCACTTTTTCCCACAATTAAAAGACCTGGTCAATAATTATAAACCGGATCTGATTTGGGCAGACGGTCCCGATTCTATGAATGATAAGATATGGCAGGTAGAACGTACATTATCCTGGCTTTATTCAGAATCTCCGGTGAAAGATAGTATTGTGGTAAATGATCGTTGGGCTAATAATACCGGGCGCAAACATGGGGATTATTATACCCGAGAATATAGTAATACAAATAGTACATATAATAAGCCTTGGGAGGAGTGTCGTGGCATAGGTTTCTCATTTGGTTTTAATCAGAATGAAGATCTGGAAGACTACACATTACCACAAGCCTTGGTGCTGACTTTGGTTAATGTGGTTAGTCAAGGTGGAAATTTACTGTTAGGTATTGGTCCTAATGCAAACGGAAAAATTCCTCCTATAATGCAAGAACGGTTATTACAAATTGGTGATTGGCTACGTGTGAATGGTGAAGCTATATACGGTACACGTATGTGGAAGCAATCTTTCCAATGGTCAAAAGGCAATAGAGAATGGAAACCCAAAGGCAAACATTATGTCAGTGGAAATGAGATTCTCAAACAAACCATTCATCCCGAACCTGGATATGCCGTGAAAGAGGTGTTTTTTACAAAAAAAGGAAATGACGTATATGCCATTTTGCCTCAATATCCCAAACCTACTGTTATTTTGAAAGGAATAAAAGTAACGAATAAAACTAGAATCTCCATGTTGGGATTAGACAAAAAGATTGTTTGGAAACAGAAAGGAGAGGATATTGTAATCACAGTGCCTTCTCTATATTATGATGAAATGCCATGCAATTATGCATGGACCCTTAAACTAGAAAATGTAATTTAGCATAAAGCATATTTATAAGCAATAACCAATAAATAAAAAAATGACATAACCTCTTTGGGTTATGTCATTTTTTTATTTTCTTTTATTACCAAGTTCTACTGAGACTTGGTATTGTCGTCTTTAAAGAATTTATTAGTTATATAATATCTACTACAAACATATTAACCTGCTGCAAATATATGTATAAATTTAGAATAAACCATTTATTTAATAAAATATTTTATTAAAATATTCGTTTTATCATTGATGAAAGGTTTCTAATCCAATATTCAGCCATATTTTACTTCTAAAATAAGTCCTTTTGTTGCTTTTCGCTCTCAAATATTTTACAGACTTCTCTATTATGCAAAATAAGTCTCAGTAGAACTTGGTAAATCTACTGCAATTCATTTAGACTTAATACTAAATATTTTTAGAAAACTACCGGGAGATATTTTTAATATAAACTCTAAAACAAAACGCCTATGGGAGAATAACTATTGTGAAAAGAAATTTTGGAAAATAATTTCAAATCAAACTTTATTTTTAATACTTATAACATGAAAAAAAAATATTCTTTATTTACTCTTCTTGTTGGTACATGCCTATGTTCGCTATCTGCATACGCAGTGCCAACTGATATAGCAACTCCTATAACTCAGGAGATAAATCAAAAATCTAAAAAGCAAATCAAGGGTACGGTTCTTGATGAAAATGAAGAACCTGTTATTGGCGCCACGGTCGTTGTTATAGGCGTAGCAGGAGGTGGAATAACAGATATGGACGGAAAATTCACATTGAGTGCTTTTCCGAATCAGGAGTTGGAAGTTTCATATTTGGGTTATCAGAATGCCCGTATTAAGGTGACTGATAAAAGTACGTATGTGATTCGTATGAAACCGAAAATTGATGAGTTGGAGGAGGTCACCGTTGTGGCTTTTGCAAAACAGAAAAAGGAGAGTGTAATTGCTTCTGTTTCAACTATCAAACCTGCAGAATTGAAAGTTCCCTCCAGTAACCTTACTACCGCACTAGCAGGGCGTATGTCGGGAATCATATCTTACCAAACTAGCGGTGAGCCGGGTAAAGACAATGCTCAGTTCTTTGTACGTGGTGTCACTACCTTCGAGGGTGAGACCCGTGCCAATCCTTTAATTCTCATTGATGGGATTGAAATGGGTACGGACGACCTGGCAAGACTTCAAACAGATGATATTGCAAGTTTTTCTGTCATGAAAGATGCTACTGCTGCCGCATTATATGGTTCGCGAGGTGCTAATGGGGTTATCTTGGTTAGCACAAAACAAGGTTCCGAAGGAAAAGCTAAAGTTTCTATTCGTTATGAACTGGCAATGTCACGTCCTACCAGGACTGTTGATTTGGCAGATCCTATCACTTATATGAAGTTGCATAATGAAGCAGTTCGTACACGTGATCCGTTAGGGGCCTTGCCTTATTCTGAAGAAAAGATTGCATCTACGGCAGCAGGATTAAATCCACAGGTGTATCCGGCTATTGACTGGAAAGAAATGCTGTTTAAAGATCAGGCAATCAATCATCGTTTTAATTTCAATATCAGTGGCGGAGGTAAAGTAGCCCGTTATTATTTATCAGGAAGTTATAGTAAAGATAGTGGTTTATTGCAAGTCAATGGGAAAAATAGTTTTAATAACAATATATCGTTGCAAAGAATGATAATGCGAGCTACGGTTAATATCAATATGACAAAAAGTACAGAAGTTGTAGTACGTATGTATGGTACTTTTGATGATTATACCGGACCACTAAAAGATGGTAGTAAATTCTATGAAATGGTAATGAACACTAATCCGGTCATGTTCCAACCCGTATATCAGCCGGACGAGAGATATAAGAATGCACCCAATATCTTATTCGGTAATGCGGGAACCAATGCGGACTATACAAATCCTTATGCCGAGTTGGTGAAGGGGTATAAAGATTATTCAGCCACTACCATAGTAGCTCAGGTAGAGTTGAAGCAGAATTTGGAGTTTATTACTAAAGGGCTGAATGCACGCGTATTAGCAAACACAAATCGTTATTCATATTTTGATGTAAGTAGACAGTATGTGCCATTCTTCTATCGTCTGGACTCATACGACAAGTTTACAAACACATATCAACTTAGTGCTTTGAATGAAGATAAAGGTTCGGAAGCGCTTCAATACACAGAAGGTCCCAAGACAATCAATACTTCTTATTATTTGGAAGCGGCCGTAGATTATAACCGTGTTTTTAATGAAAAACATACGGTAACAGGATTACTTGTAGGAACGATGCGTGAATATAAAGAAGCCAATGCAGGCTCTTTACTACTTTCGTTGCCTCACCGGAATATAGGTCTTGCCGGACGTGCCACTTATTCGTATGACAGTCGTTATTTTGGAGAATTAAACTTTGGTTATAATGGTTCCGAGAGGTTTGCCAAAAAGAACAGATGGGGATTCTTCCCTTCAATAGGCGCCGGCTATATTATTTCAAACGAACATTTCTATCCGGAAAGTTGGAAGAAAGTGATGAACAAGTTGAAACTGAAAGCAACTTATGGTTTGGTAGGTAATGACGCTATTGGAAATACCAAAGACCGTTTCTTCTATCTGTCAAACGTGAACGTGGCAGATGCTGGCAAAAACATTGCTTTTGGTACTGATTTGAGTTATTCGCATCCTGGCGGTGGTGTTTCGTTTGTCCGCTATCCCAATGAAGATATCTCATGGGAAACAGCATATAAAACAGATTTCGGCGTTGAGATAGGTTTGTTTGACAAAGTAGAGATTATAGCTGATTATTTTAGTGAACGTCGTAAAAATATCTTAATGACGCGTGCGCACGTCCCTTCTTTTATTGGTTTGCAAACAAATCCTTCAGCCAATGTCGGTGAAGCAAAAAGTCATGGTTTTGAAGCCTCTGTTGATTACAACCACTCTTTTTCTAATGGTATGTGGTTAATGGTACGTGGCAATTTTACTTATGCAACCAGTGAATATTCGAAATATGAAGAACCGGATTATTCTGATACTCCATGGCGTAGGCGCGAAGGAAATAGCTTGGCACAGACATGGGGATATGTTGCTGAACGATTGTTTGTCGATGAAGCAGATGTTGCAAATTCGCCCGTACAGAGTTTTGATAATCAGAAAGCAATGGCAGGTGATATTAAGTATAAAGATATTAATGGAGATGGTCAGATTACAGAAACGGATATGGTTCCCATTGGATACCCGACTTCTCCTGAAATCATATATGGCTTTGGTTTTTCTGCCGGTTACAAAGGTTTTGATCTCTCATGCTTCTTCCAAGGATCGGCACGTTCTTCATTCTGGATTGATCCGGAAAACACAGCTCCTTTCATTGGCAACCAAAGAACCTTATTGAAGGCTTATGCTGACGATCATTGGTCCGAAGAAAATCGTAACTTGTATGCTTTATGGCCTCGTTTGTCTGCAACAAAAAGAACGAACAACTATCAGAAGAGTACGTGGTTCATGAGAGACGGTTCGTTTTTACGGTTAAAATCAGTAGAAATGGGGTATACTATTCCGGAAAAGATAACAAAGAAAGCTCATATAAGTATGCTCAGATTCTATTTGAGTGGTACCAATCTGTTAACATTCAGCAAATTCAAACTTTGGGATGTTGAAATGGGAGGCAAAGGCTTGGGATATCCTGTTCAAATGGTTATTAATGCAGGTGTTCAATTAAACTTTTAGTTAATCCTTAAACTTGAAAAAGATGAAATTTAATACAATAAAAAGGACAACAAAGAATGTAATTATCGTCTTAATGGCGGGATTATTCGTTTCTTCATGCAGTGATTATCTGGATGTTGTGCCCGATAATGTTCCGACGCTCGATCATGCTTTTGCTAATCGGCACGCTTGCGAAGGATACCTGTTCACGTGTTACAGTTATTTGCCCGCAATGGGAGACTTTATTGAGACTCCTGACTTTCAGGGGGCGGATGAGTTTTATTTTGGTGAAATGACCACAGTAAAAAATGGGTTAGATCGCAAAATGTGGGGACTGACATTCGGACTTCAGAATAAAACGAATCCGATAGGCAATACTTGGGATGGCCAATACGAAGAACAATCCAACCAATTTGGTAAAGTCTGGTTCGGGCAACCTCTTTACAAGGCAATTCGCGACTGTAATATTTTCCTGGAAAATGTAAACCGTCCTTATGACCTGGAAGAATACGAACGCAAACGTTGGGTGGCGGAAGTGAAATTCTTGAAAGCATTTTATCATTTCTACCTGATGCGTATGTATGGTCCGATCGTTTTGATAAAGGAGAACCAGCCGGTTTCCGATACTCCGGAGCAAATGGCACAGTATCGTACTCCGTTTGACGAATGTGTGCAATATGTCAGTAACTTGTTGGACGAAGCCATTGTAGATCTTCCAGAGAAGATACAAGACCGAAGTAATGAAATGGGGCGTGCAACGAAAGCGATTGCTTTGAGTGTAAAGGCGCAATTGTTGACAATGTCAGCAAGTCCTTTATTCAATGGTAATCCGGATTATGCCAATGTGGTGGATAACAGAAATGTACATCTGTTTAGTATTGAAAAAGATGATAACAAATGGAAACTGGCAGCCGATGCGTGTAAAGCCGCGATTGATGCAATCGAAGCAGCTGACGGAGGTTTACTTTTTCCCGAAGATGTTCCTATGATTCCCGAACTGGTAGGTGTAGAGGTTGATACTTTAAAACAAGAGTATTATCTCCGTGCTATAATGATCTCCAAATGGAATAAGGAAACTGTATGGGGATCTGTGAAGAATCATTTTGTTGACCGAGTACAAAGATATACTAGTTGTAAGGTTTCTGCGAAAGAAGCCTCACAAGTGTGGGTATCGCAATTGTTTTCCCCTACATTTGATGTAGTGGAAGCTTATTACACCAAGAATGGCGTACCTATGGAAGAAGACCGTGAATTTGACTATCAACATCGTTATGAACCCCGTCTGGCTACTTCAGAATATAAATGGTATATCCGGGAAGGCGAATATACCGCCGGCTTGCATTTCGACCGTGAACTTCGTTTTTATGCCTCTATCGGTTTCAACAGAGCTATCTGGTGGGGAAACGGAAAATATGACTTTAAGAGAAAAGATTATAACAACAAGGATGAAGTACGTTATATTAGAGCTTATGCAGGTAATGCAAGTACAGAGATAGCCGGAAAATCAGGAGAGTCGTACAGTTTTACAGGATATTGGGCAAAGAAACTGCATAGCCCGTTAATGGATACTTCAACAGGAGGTTCCGGTACATGGGGAGGTGACGGAAGGATTCCGTTCCCGATAATCCGAGTGGCCGATTTATATTTGTTGTATGCAGAAACATTGAACGAATCTGCATCCACCCCACCGGATGATGCATACAAATACTTGGATTTAGTGCGCAAACGTGCCGGATTGAAAGGAGTTAAGGAAGCTTGGCAAAAATATTCCATTTACCCGGATAAGCCGTTGAGTAAAGAGGGTCTTCGTGAGATTATTCATCGTGAGCGTCGTATTGAGCTGGCTATGGAAGGCGCTCGCACCTGGGATTTACGCAGGTGGAAGGAAGCGGAGAATGAATTGAACAAAGATGTTCGCACTTGGAACATAGACGGAGCAGATAAAGAGGATTATTATAATGTAATATCAATAGATCGTCGCAGCTTCACCCGCAAAGAATATCTTTGGCCTATTAAGGAGTATAACTTGACGGTTAACAAGAATCTGGTACAAAATT
>OJMN01001991.1_pt1 | contig 10962 bp, 10 predicted proteins | sample 1597261 | NCBI WGS metagenome assembly OJMN01 (sample SAMEA2452130, study PRJEB22498) | human gut metagenome | biome: human feces; feature: human gut; material: feces | place: Australia | collected 2012 | reverse complement strand
ATTAATATAAACTAATTTAAATCATGTCTGAGAAAATTTCTTTGGACAGTAGTGATATAAAAACTTTATTCTTCATGCGCAGCCTCTATTCATCCCAGGTGCCCCAATTGGCACATTGGTAACTTCCCGTCTGGAAAAATATAGGTCGGAAACAGAAATATGGTTAAAGGCTAACAAGGTTAAATACAACAAATTGGTCATGTTGGATCTACCAAACAAAGAAGCCAGGCAAAAAGCAAACTGTCATGCTTCACATAAAGCAAACGAATATAGACTCAATCCATATAAATTATTTATAGAAAGCTCTTTGCCACAAGCTATCAAAATAAATAAAATTACAGGAAAACCCGTTTTATGCACTGAGAACTTCGAGATGATATTTGACTCACAGTCTGTACTGTACAACATAAAAAACGGCCAGTCTTTACCCTTGGTTCGAAAAGGGCTATTAAAACTTAGAGATTTGATTAAAAAAATAATCCGATAGAGGTTTCTTATGATAAAACAAAAATCCTGCCACATAGAGACTTTACGTGGAATTGCAATCTTACTTGTTGTACTGGGGCACGTTATCGGCTCTACATCGGAAGGAGGAATGAAAGTTGCCAATGATTCCTTTTTCAGATATCTATACGATCTTTTTGTAAACATTCGAATGCCTCTCTTCACTGTTATCTCAGGGTGGGTATATGCTTTACATCCCGTAAAGGCTGATAATATTTCCATCTTTCTAAGGAAGAAGGTCAGACGTCTACTATTTCCGATGGTATTTGTCGGTTCCTTATATTTCCTGCTCCAATATTTCATTCCTGGAACAAACAACAAAATGGTATTACCCGATATATGGAAAATTTATATATTTCCTTACAGCATCTACTGGTATTTGCCTGCCCTGTTCCTTGTTTTTATCGGCATAGCTATCTGTGACATAAGAAAATATCTGAATACCATATCCAGATGGTATATTCTTATGATTGTAGCCTGCCTATTATGCTATTCTGAATTAACAGGTATAATACCAAGGTCCGTTCCTAATTATTTTGCATTTAAAAATGCGTTCTACTTATCGCCTTTCTTCCTTACCGGTGTAGGTATTGTCAGGTTCAAAGAGAGACTATCAAGCCCGGTAATGCTAAAAATATATTTAGCGGGCCTTATTATAGGAATTGTTTTACAACAAATGAATTTCTTTTACCCGCATATTACAACATTTTATACCAAATATCATTTATCAATCATTATTGGTATTCTTTCCTCCTCATTTTTAGTCAACTTAAAACTAAACAATCGCTTTTTTATCTGGTTAGCCCAATATGCATACACAATCTATCTATATCATGGTTTTGGCACATCAGGAGGTCGTATTATCCTTTCAGGGATAGGCATACAAAACGAATTTCTTGTATTTCTGTTTGCTGGATCTATTGCAACCTTCTGTCCTATATTAGTGGAAAAAGTCTGTAAAAAGTGGAAAATTTCAAGTAGGCTGTTTTTAGGGACTGTACCCCACAAATAAATTGAAAAGACTTCCTACTCCCTGATAGGGTAACCGTATCAAAATTCTAATACCCTACATTTTATCACACAATCAAGCCTTTTTTTGCAAAAACAACTTGAGAAGCTGCTTGAGACCCGGATATCGGAGCACCGAGACCCGTATGTCGAAGGGCAGGAGATCCGGGTCTCGGAGAGCTGTGACAGGGATGTCGGACAACTTTTCCGCCTTGTTTGGCAGGATTTTATACACTGTTTCTCTTCTTAATCCGGGGGAAATACGTCGTTTTTAATAAAAATCCGCTTCTATCTGTCTATATGTTTTTTGCTCATAATTCACATAAACAACATATTATCAATCAAATAAAGAAATATATAAGATGATAGTATGATAGAGGCATGATAGTTGAGAATAGAGACTATCATAACTCAATAAATTGATAATCAATAGTAACTAAGTAATAATGATAGTATGATAGTTGTTTTGTAAATATTCATACAAGATACAAAATACGATATTTAGTTGCGATTTTAGTGCAGTTGTCCTAACTCCCTGACAAAAAGTGAGCGAAACCGTATCAAAGCATAAGTGATTCCATAAATTAACTGCTGGAATCCCCTTGTCCGATTGAAGTAGGGAGTGAGTTTGAGAAGAGGTGAATCGGCATCTCCCAAATAGATGTAATCGGCATAGATTCTATCAGGCAATAACAAATGAAGTATTTGCTCCCGCTCCTCTTCATAAAGTTTCTGGTTCACACTACTGATCCCAGTCTGGTCGTACCGGGCAACTATTACATCTAGATGTGCATAGCTACATTGACGGAAAATCAGACACTCTATAAAAAATTTCCAATCTGAGGCAATCCGATAAGTTTCGTCATACAAATGATCATTAAACAGTGTCCACCTCAAAAAAGAAGCTTGATGATTCGGATGCGTCTTGTACAAAGTCAACATTGTGATAGGAGTCGGATAGGCAACTCCTTTCGGGTGACGGTCACTGGCATACTTTCCAAACAAAATATCTTCGGTAGGATCAGAAGCGAATATATTTTCCAGGACCGTCGGATCTTCAAAAAGGTCACCCGAATTCATGAAATTATAATAAAGACCTGTAGCTTGACGAATACCTTTATTCATTGCATGATAAATACCTCCGTCGGGTTCCGACACCCAATACGTAATCCGATCAGCAAAGTTTTCGATTATCTCCCGGCTTCCGTCAGTTGATCCGCCATCTATTACAATTGATTCATAATCAGTGAAAGTTTGAGCAAAAAGACTTTCAAGCGTTCTTTTCAAGCCATCCGCATTATTGTAGTTAACTGTGATAACTGATACTTTTTTCATTATCTGCAAAATTTATTTTTTAATAATTGTACAAGCTGGAAAAACCGGCCTAAAAAATCTTTCATTCCTGTAGCACCAAACAGTAATAAGAAGAAATAACAGAAAGTAAAAGGGAGCACCGTCAAACAAGCATACCCGATCAGATTGCCAAAATTTCTTTCTGGCTTGAAAGGAACCCATCGGCTTAGCAAGGTAAAGAGAAAAAAACCAACAGCAAACAAAAAATAATAACGGATTGTCTGCTTCCAATAAACTTTAACCGGAAGCTTAAAACCGGTAGAAAACAAATAATAAGGTTTCCAAAAAACAATGATTGGCAAGATACTGGCTATTTTACCCAATAATACTCCTGCTATACCCAAATAATAAGCAGCAGTGATAGTGACCGCAAGATTCACAACACCTTCCACCCAAGCAGTCCAGACATCGGCATATAGGCCATGAGCATGATTAAAAATATCTACCACTCCCCGTGTTTGCATAACAAAGACAGTGATCATTAAAAGGATTAGTACACTCTGGCCAAGTAAATATTTCGATCCCAACCAGAGAGTGATGAAAGGCGGCAACAGATGAAAAAGACCAAAAACGACTACACCTGCTATAAAATAGCGAATAGCTATAAGTTCCCAAAAAACCTTCATAATCTTTTGCTGATCTCCTTCGGCAATCAATTGTCCTACACCCGCACTGACGTTGTCGAGAGCGGTGGAGATGATTTGATTTATTTTTGTGATAATGAGGGTATAATTTCCGTAATATGCAACCATTTTCAGCGAAACAAAAGCGAAGATCATGATTTCGTCACTTCTATTCAGTAAGAAATCTTTGATTTTATGTATAAATATCTGCCTGGTATATACGAATAATCGGGGATTTTTCTCCAGTAGTCGTTTACCATCAGAAAGATTACTTTTTAACCACGGATATTCCTTATCGATTTTCCAGTTCAAGATCAAACAACTGATTATACTAAACAAGAACTCTATACTGATCCAGATAAAAAGGTTTTTGAAATACCAAGCCAATAAGATTTGTACCAGTGTTTTAATAATACTGGCCGTTTGAAAATAGGCAGTGACAATATAGTTCTTTTGATCGGCAGTCAACAATACCTGGCGATAGTTGATGAAGTAACCGATCAGTGAAGAACCGAGATAGCAATAAAACACAAAGTAAATAATACCGAATTCCATCGGTGTCTGTTTGAAGATCAAAGGGAAAAACAGACTGACCACAATTCCCCCTGCCCCAATCATACAGCCTATTTTGCGGTAGACATATCCAAATATAGAAATAAGTTCCGAAATCCGGCCACGATCGGCAACTTGCAACGGTTTGTAAAGAAAGAAACTAATAGCAGATCCTATTCCGAATTCCGCCAAATTGAGAAAACCAAGAATATTAGTTAACGTTCCGGTCAGACCAATAAATTCCACCCCTAGATTATCCAAAAATATTTTTCTGGACACAAAGGATAAAGCCAGTGTGACCAAATAAAAAATCAGACCGATCTGGGCGTTCAATAAACTTTTGTAAGAACGGGACTCATTCATCATTTTGCTTTATGGAATTGGACAGCTTATCATAGAACTACTTTTAGGACCCATAAAAACGGATCGTATACCTAATAAAAAGACTGTTGTCATCAGTAAATCATATAAATAGAACATACGATGTAATAACAGGTATCTTCCAAACAGGTCTATTTTATATACCGGATGATAATAGAAACGTATCATTTCCAGACGTGTATCTACCAGTTTTCTCAAATGCATAAGTCTTTCTTTTCTTAAAACAGTATTTCCCGGCTGATAATCGGTCTTCAAGGTACGGCGAAAACAAACCATCAACGAACGATAGACAGATTCCATATCCTCAGACGATAGACCATATTTATGTTTTATCTGTTCTGCCAATGATATATACTGCAAGAAACAAACGTATTCCGATTCAAAAGAATTCACACGAACAGACAGCGATGTGCAATACCTAACATAAATATAATGGGTACTTTTTCCATATACGATATAATCACAATACAACAAATACTCCAACATAAAAAGTAAATCTTCGCAACATGCTACTTCTGTATTAAAAGCAATATTATGCTTGTCAATTAAATCTTTTCGGTACAATTTAGAGCATATATACCCTAACCTGCATATATCATCCTGAATAAAAGCATCAGCAAATTGTTTTTCCTTCAAAATTTTATCCTGCAATTTGATTTCCGAAATTACCCTGCCATCAGGAAGACATTCGACAAAACCATGTACGATTAGCCCGGACTTACTATCATCAGATAATAATGACTCATATAAATCTTTTAAATAATCAGTTTTTACCCAATCATCCGAATCGACAAAACAGACATACTCCCCTGTGGCTTCAACTAATCCTTTATTCCGGGCAGCACTGACACCGGCATTTTGCTGATGAAAAACACGAATTCGTTCGTCTCTATCGGCCCAATCTTCACAAATACTACTTGAAGCATCAGGACTTCCGTCATCTATCAATAATAATTCAAAATCCGGTAAAGATTGTTCTAAAATGCTACTTATACATTTAGACAAAGTCTTTTCCGCTTTATATATAGGTACGATAACTGAAATCTTACACCTTCGTATCCTGTCTATTGCCGACCGCTCCATTGTCTTAGTTTTATCGATGCTATTAATAACTTATACGACATATACACAAATGCTTTAAAATATTCAAAGCCCAGTTTTTCAGGAAGGAGCTTATGAACATTACGCAAGCAAAGTTTGATACCAGGATTAAAAACGAGTAATGCTTTTATTGGCGAAATATACGTTTGCGTACGGAAGGAAACATATGCCGCATATTGAAACTCCTTATCTTTCGAAAAATAGAGGATTCTGTCAAAATATTTGGCTTTTAAAGTTTCAAACAATACATAAACATCAGAGACCTCTTTCAAATTCGGATGCAAATCTATGTAATCATATAAGCATCCAATTATTTTCACCCTGCATTCCAAAGCATACATTGACGGTTTACCCATAATGGAATCAGATTGAATCGTATAATAATAAGTCGTCTGATCCACACAACAAGCCTTCTGAGCTTTACAAGCCAACATAAAAGACCATAAGTCATCCTCATGTATAATCCCTTCCTGAAAAAAAAGACTACTATCATCTACAAATGATTTTCTTATCAACTTATTCCAAGCCATAACATACCATTTATCTTTAGAATAAGCCGATAATATTTCCTTGTTATTAACTAACAGACAGGTATCCAATAATAAAGGAGGAGTCCAACGGGGCGAGCCTGTTATTTCATAATTACCGATTACAAAATCGACATCATATTGGATCGCCGCATCCGCCAATAACTCGATACCATTGGCCGGCAAATAGTCGTCACTGTCCAAAAAATAAAGATAATTACCTGTAGCCTGCCGGATGCCTGTATTGCGGGCAGCCGAAAGGCCTCTGTTTTTCTCATGTTTCAGAATGGTGACAATATCACTTCGGGAGGAAGTTTCCAATATACCCCGGACAATATCCATCGAATCATCAGGAGTACAGTCATCGACCAAGATGATCTCAAGATCTTTCCAAGTCTGGCCGAGAACAGATTTTAAACAACGCTCGATATATTTGGAAACATTATAAACAGGTATGATTATAGAAACTTTCATCTTCATAAACTCATAATAAAATCAGAAAAATTGATTACCCTGTTTGACAAACTTCTCCCACCAGACAGATAGAGCCAGCAAATTAAAATATTGTATAGCTCTATTCTGCTTATACCAGAACCAATTACCAGCTTCATGCGATTCCCTGTCGTATGAAACGACAAACTTCTCCACATAGTCTCTATTCAGGAAATCGGAAACAAGAGATGAACTAAGGACGTAGTCAGCAATCCGCGCACGCTGTTTGTCATCCTTGAAAAAGACGGGCATAGGAGCAAATCCTCCCTGCTTTTTCTTTACGGTGATTGCCTCCGGAAGCATAGACTTATAATGATATTTCAATAGATATTTAGCCGTAACATCTCCTTTGGCTATTCGAAAAACACTGTCTCCTTTGCATTTATAACGAACCGGTAATCGCACCAGGAACATATATAAATCCAGATCCATGTAAGGAAAGACCAGATGGTTGCCGAACATATCAGCAATTTTAGAAGCCTTAAACAAGATGACCTGATTAATAATCTTTTCTACATCAGTCTTATAGTTATGCTGGGTATATAAATACTCAAAACTACGCATATCAGGAAGCGGATGTGGAGAAGAATAAAGAAAAGAATGGTCTCTGAGCAGTTTTTCTAACCGAAACGTAGGAAAGCCAAATAAATCTCCCTCCAAAATATGCAATATCTTATCCAGGTGGAAACGGATCCGGTAAGGACTTGCATCTGTATCAAAAGCAGGCCGATCCAGAACCTTATATAAAAAATTCACGATCGGCTTCATCCCATAGCGGGATATCAGATAATGCAAGGCGACCTCGCGCCCGGAAGTCCCGAAATATTGATCATTGCCATCTCCTCCCAATATTACATCCGGTTTCTCCTTCCCTATCAGGCGCATAACAGCATAATTTACCATTAATCCACCTTCCACAAAAGGATCCCCTAACTGCTCGACCAAAGCTGGAAGCGCCTTTATCTCGCTCCCGTCCATCTCATATTCGGTATGAATCGTCCGGAACGTTTCGGACATACACCGGGCCAAAGGTAATTCCGTCCAATTGTCCCCTTTGAACCCGATTGAATAAGAACGGATATCGCCATTGTAAAAGGAACGTAATGCTGCCAGATTACATCCGGAATCATATCCACCACTCAAAAGAATGCCAACATTCGAACTTTCACCGATACGCTTTCTTATAGCTCCGATATGCAAAGCGGCGTATTCTTCGGCATAAGCCTCCAATGTTTTTTCCTCGGATGAAACCGGAATTATGGCATCGGTAGGAAACAAGGGACCGGACTCCATATGTCCATCCTTGTATGTCAAGACTTCTCCAGCACCTAATTTCCGAACGCTTGAAAAGGCAGAACAAGGGGTAGCGATATAACCGATCGATAAGAAAGAACTCAATGCCTGGTAATCTGGTGTCGCCTCGAATCCCTTCGTCAATGTCAAAAGAGAAAGAGAAGAAGCAAAATACTTATCCGTATAATATACCTGGTCAGCCAGACCGTGTCGATCACGAACGATCAATACCGAATCAGGAGTTTTCATAACACAGGTAAAAGCTCCATCCAAAGAGGAAAGCCCCTGGATTCCCTTTAGGTCATATAAGGTGAAAAATGTTTCCGCATCGTCTATCGAGCCATATCCTAACTCCTTCTTATTATATAGCTCACCGAAAAACCAGATATGCACATTCTTCCGCAGATAGCACTGACAATCCACCTTATAAGCCATCCCCTCTTCCAGCTCAGCCTGTTGCCCTTCCGGGAGTTCACTTCCTCTATTCCAACATCCGACAAACATATCGATCTTTTTATTATTCTACCCCATGCTCCGTATGAATAAACTTCTCATTAGCTCCCTTTAAACGGAAAAGGTTCAGGAACATACTGAAAAACGTCTCCGGCAATTCTATCACGGCAACGAATAGCCTCCTGGTATATAAACTCTTTGGAACAGCCAATAGCAAAGAGACTATCAATATACAGAACAGCGCCCACCATTTCAGGGAAACTTGCCAGGAAATGAAAGAAATGACCAGAGCAATAATAAAAGCACCTCCCAACAGGAGCAAACGGGGAATACTCATCTGCTGGAACAGTTTATCGCAAAAATCCCAATTCTTATTCAACAAGGCAACCGGCACATCACCAACAAACTCCCTCAGGTAATGAATCTGTGCCGACAGCCACCTCCTACGTTGTCGGGCAAAATCCCGGCAGTTCTGAACCTTCTCATCCAAGACATAAGTATCCGGCAAATAATCAATACGTTTACCAGCTTTAAATAAAGTAAGTTCCAAAGCCCGGTCGAAACCGCCAATCGCGTGTATATCGGATAGCATCTTTTTGATTAGTTCGAAATCAAAGACCATACCTGAACCGATCAAAGCGGCCGACAGGCCCATATTCACATGCCCTTGCCGGAAAATACTGTTATTGATCTCTTCACTTACAGCATCGAGGTAAGCGAGACTCGTATTCTTATTCTTGGCTGTCCGGTGTGTCTGGTAGCCGACGATGTTTCCGTTGAAAGGAGCAGCATTGACTTGATTGAGATAGTCAGGGCCTATGGTGTTATCCGCATCCAAGATCAAAGCCAAATCATAGCCCGACAGATGGCTCATGGCCAGATTCAGCGCCTTTGCTTTCGTACTGTTCTCGAAGCGGACGACCTCCAAAATAAGAGGTAAAGCCGACAGCCTCCCGTTCGTTACCGCTTCCATCCGGTCGGAGATAACCACCACATCATACCGGTCATGCGGATAATTCTGCCGCAGGCAAGATTCCACACACTCCATGATCACCCGGTCTTCTTTATAGGCCGGCACCAATATGGCGACACGACGAAAAGAAACGGCCTCCTTCTCTCTCTTCTCCCGTTTTCCGAACACAGAAGCGATGCTGAAAACGAGCAAATACAATATATTGACGGAGAAACATACAAACAAGATGATCTCCAGTAGCCTTATTAGTAACATATGCCAGCCTTTACAAACCTTGGAAATAACTGATTGTCTTTCTAAGCCCTTCATCCAGAGAGATAGAAGGCGTCCACCCGTGGAGCATCTTCCTGGCAAGCGTAATGTCCGGCTTCCGTTGCTTAGGATCATCGGATGGCAAAGGACGGAAAACGATCTCCGAGCGGGAGCCTGTGAGGCGGATGATATGCTCTGCCAGTTCAAGCATCGTAAACTCGTCGGGGTTGCCCAGGTTGACCGGCCCCGTAAAAGAGTCTCCGGTCGACATCATGCGGACCATTCCCTCTACCAAATCATCCACATACTGGAAACTACGGGTCTGATGCCCACTGCCGTAGACTGTTATACTCTCGTTGTTAAGAGCCTGAATAATGAAGTTGGAAACGACACGACCGTCATTGACCGTCATATATGGACCATAAGTATTAAAGATACGGATAATTTTAACCTTCAGTTTGTTTTGCCGGTAATAATCCATGAAAAGCGTTTCCGATGCCCGTTTCCCTTCGTCGTAACAGCTACGGAGGCCTATTGTATTCACATTTCCCCAATACGATTCCGGCTGTGGATGAACGAAAGGGTCGCCATATACCTCGCTCGTCGAAGCCTGTAAAATACGGGCATCATGCTCTTGAGCCAAGTCCAACATATTGATAGCTCCCAAAATAGAAGTCTTAATTGTTTTAATCGGATCATACTGGTAATGGATCGGCGAAGCCGGGCATGCCAAGTTATAGATTTCATCAATCATTGAAGTCGTTTTATAGGGAATGGTCACATCGTGTTCGACCAATTGAAATCCGGGGTACTTAAGCAGATCGTGCACAAAGAGCTCGGAGCCGGTAAAATAATTATCCAGGCAGATCACCCTGTTTCCTTCCTTCACTAATCGTTTGCATAAATGCGACCCTATAAATCCGGCTCCTCCGGTCACCAATATAGATTTCATGTATTTTACCCCTTAGATTTGTTTATTTTTTAATCGTCAACAAATGTAATGATTTGTTTTCAGTAAAATCCAAAATATATTGATTATTACATACTATTAAAAACATTATTCTTCTATTCATGAGGGATGGAAGAAAAATTAAGTACATTTGCAACACTCGGAATAATATAATTTATACAAAAAACTGCATGGAACAAATATACTCCCTCTTCGTCTTCTTATTTTGGTTCGGACTATTCATCGTCTTTTATACTTATATCGGTTATGGAATCCTGTTATACCTTCTGGTGCGTATCAAAGAAACAATTAAGAAGGAGAATATCCGGGCCCTCCCAGTCCCCCTGCCCGACGTGACGCTCTTCATCGCTGCTTATAATGAAGAAGACATTATCCCGAAAAAGATGGCAAACTGCCGGAGTCTCTCCTATCCAGCCGACAAACTACATATCGTATGGGTGACCGACGGATCAAACGACCGCACAAACGAACGGCTGGCAG
>OJMN01001985.1_pt1 | contig 10981 bp, 14 predicted proteins | sample 1597261 | NCBI WGS metagenome assembly OJMN01 (sample SAMEA2452130, study PRJEB22498) | human gut metagenome | biome: human feces; feature: human gut; material: feces | place: Australia | collected 2012 | reverse complement strand
CTGGACGAGCCTATCAACGGTTTGGATGCAGATGGTATGCGTATTATGCGTGAAGTGCTGACAGATTTGAGTAAAAACGGCACAACCATTCTCATTTCTTCTCATATTCTCGGTGAGCTTGAAAAGATAGCCACCCACTACGGTATTATTCGTGGCGGTAAACTGCTGTGTGAAATGACCGCCGAAGAACTTGAAAACTCCTGCCGTGTCTATGTGGCGCTGACAACGGCGGAAATGAACCGCAGCAAAATGCTTCTCTGTTGTAAATACTCTCGTGTGGAAGAAGATGAAGAAGGCTTTATACGTGTTTACGATTTGACAACTCCGGAAGAGATCGTGACATATCTATACGAAAACGGAATTTGTGTTACGGAAATAAGAACGAATAAGATCGCTCTGGAAGAATACTATATTGATCTTATGAAGGGAGGCAAATAATCATGGAGAATACTGTGAAATTTGAAACTGCCAGCTTCGGTAAACGCCTTGGCAGCATGCTTAAAGTAGATTTCAGAAGAATGTTTAAATCCCGTCTGCTTTATATCCTGCTTGCCTGTGCGGTGATACTTCCCATCTTAATGACGGTTATGATGGCAATGATGGACGGCTCTGTTTCCGTCGATCCGCAAACTGGCGTGGAAACTGTAATGAGAGGTCCCGAAAACACATGGCAGAACATCGGCAGCTTTGACGGTATCGAAATGGGCGGTTCAGAAATTTTTGCAATGTGCAATATCAATATGATGTTTATGGGTGTTGCAGCGTTTATCTGCCTCTTTATTTCTGAGGATTTTAAATCGGGTTATGCAAAGAACCTCTTTACCGTCCGTGCAAAAAAGGGCGATTATGTCATTTCCAAGACACTCGCCGGATTTGTATGCGGTGGACTGATGCTGATTTTCTATTTTGTTGGCTCGATGCTGGGCGGTACGATTGCAGGACTGTCCTTTGATCTTCACGGGTTGGGGACCGGAAATTTGGCAATGTGTATGCTGGCAAAGGTGTTTCTGATGCTTGTATTTGTTGCCATCGATGTACTTATCAGTGTGGCAGCGAAGCAGAAAACGTGGCTTTGCCTTTGTGGTTCTCTCGGTGCCGGTATGCTGCTATTTATGATGGTAGGAATGATTACCCCTCTTGGCTCCACAATGTTGAATGTGGTACTCTGCCTTGCAGGTGGTGCTTTGTTTGCTATTGGTCTGGGTACAGCAAGCAATATTGTGTTAAAGAAAACGAGTTTGGTTTAATTTTCAGCAGAGTCGGAATTTTTCCGACTCTGTTTTTCAAAAAAATTACAAAACAGATCAAACGCAAACAAAACTTTAACATTTAGGTGTTATACTATACGATGATAGATGGTAAATGGAGGTTTCAACTATGTTTAAGATATTGGTTGTTGAGGATGACAAGGAGCTAAACAAGAGTGTATGCTCCTTTTTGAATCACAGCGGTTATGATGCTACCGGATGCTTAAATGCAACAGAAGCTTACGATGCACTTTATGATAACATGTTTGATCTTATCGTTTCAGACATTATGATGCCAGGAGTTGACGGTTTTGAATTTGCGAGAAACGTCAGAGAGTTGAATGAGGATATTCCTATTCTCTTTATGACAGCTCGTGACGATATTGCGTCAAAGCAACGAGGTTTCCGTATTGGTGTAGACGATTATATGGTAAAGCCAATTGACCTCGACGAACTGTTCCTGCGTATCGGCGCATTGCTCCGCCGTGCAAAAATAGCAAGCAGCCGCAGACTTGAAGTGGGCAATTTTACGATGGATGTAGATGAACATACCGCATACCTAAATGATGAGGAAATTCCCCTTATCAATCGTGAGTTCAGTATTCTATACAAGTTACTTTCTTATCCCAAAAGGACATTTACGAGGATGCAGCTTATGGATGAATTTTGGGATGCAGATACTGAAACCGCACCAAGAGCCGTTGATGTATATATGACCAAGCTTCGTGGCAAACTTGCTGATTGTGAAGATTTTGAAATCAAAACTGTTCACGGACTTGGCTACAAGGCGGTGATCAAATGAAAGTCAACAGAATATTGAAATCGATCTACAATTTTATCATTTTTTTTATATTTGTTGGCTTTGTTGTAACTTGTTGTATGACTTTATTTCTGAACAGTCTGTCAGAGACAGTTGATTTGGAGTTTACTGCCGCTAATGTAGAGGCCTCTGCAAAACTGACGATGCTTAACGTGCTTGTTATTACCCTTCTTTTGACGATAGGCGACCATATTCGCAGAAAACTGACCGTGGAACGTCCTGCAAAAAAGATTATTGATGCGGGAAAACGGCTGACACAGGGCGATTTTTCAGTACGTATTCCGAAGATAAAAACAGTCGATACCGAAGATCGCTTCAATGAAATTGCAGAATGCTTCAACAAAATGGCAGAGGAATTATCCTCTACCGAAACACTTCGTACCGATTTTGTGGCAAATGTATCACACGAACTCAAAACTCCCCTTGCTGTCATGCAAAATTACGGAACGCTTCTACAGCAACCGGGTTTAACCGAGGAAAGGCGTATGGAGTACGCAAAAGCAATTACCGAGGCTTCCCGCCGTCTTGCAAGCCTTATTACAAATATACTGAAACTGAACAAACTGGAAAATCAGCAGATAACACCGCAATTTGAAGAATATGACCTTAGTGAGCAAGTGTGCCAGTGCTTACTCGCCTTTGAAGAAGCGTGGGAGAAAAAAGAACTGAATATCGAAACGGACATTGAGGATGGTATCACCGTGAAATCCGATGCGGAAATGATGAGCCTTGTATGGAACAATCTGTTTTCCAATGCAATTAAATTCACCGAAAACGGCGGTACTGTCTCGCTGTCCATTAAGTCAGATGAAAATTATGCTATTGTAAAAATAAGCGATACGGGATGCGGCATTTCCGCCGATGTGGGAAAGAGAATGTTTGATAAATTTTATCAGGGTGATACATCTCACGCAACTCAGGGAAACGGACTTGGCCTTGCTCTTGTGAAGCGTGTTGTGGATATTACCGGAAGTGATATATCTGTGGAAAGCGAGCTGGGCAAAGGCACAACTTTTACGGTAAAAATACAGAGGAACACTATATGATGGATTGGAAGAAAATCGGGGAAGCACTATTATTCCCACATATTGCCATTATGATCGTACTGTTACCCGTCGCAACAGTTTTTCTTGTGTATTCGATGGTGTTTATGGGTACTGATTCTGCAGTTTCAATCGTGTCGTATGTATTGGCATTTTATACGCTGATGGTTTGGTGTATTCGCATACCGCAGATGGTTCGTTTTTTTAAAACCTTCAAAGAGGAAAATCGTTATATTCGTCGATGGAATGAGGATACACGCCTGCGTGTAAATATTTCTCTTTATGGCTCTTTTTTCTGGAATACTGCCTACGCCGTCTTTCAGTTGGGGCTTGGATTTTTCCATTCATCCTTTTGGTTTTTCTCCTTGGCGGGATATTATATTTGTTTGGCACTTATGCGATTTTACTTGTCACGCCATACGAGAAGGTATGCTCCCGGTGAAAAAATGATGGAGGAATTGAAAAAATATCGTTGGTGCGGAATTGTATTTCTGATTATGAACTTGGCACTTTCAGTGATGGTGTTTTTTATGATTTATTGGAACCGCACCTCTGTTCATCATGAAATTACCACCATTGCAATAGCGACATATACTTTTGCGGCGTTTATAATGGCAATTATCAACATTGTAAAATACCGCAAATATGAAAGCCCGGTGTATTCAGCGACTAAAGCAATCAGCCTTGCCGCCGTTTGCGTTTCAATGTTGACGCTGACATCAACGATGCTGACTACCTTCAATGATGGTACAATGGATTTAACAAGTAGAAGGATTATGCTTGGAGCTACCGGTGGGACCGTTTCAGTATTTATCATAATAATGGCAATTTATATGATTGTTCAAAGCACAAAGAAACTCAAAACTCTGAAAATTGAGGAGAAATAAGGATGGAGAACAAAGATAAGAAAACATTTAGCTATACCTACTCTGCAAAAGAGCAGGAGGAAATAAAGAAAATTCGTGAGCGTTATGTGGCACCACAAGAAACGGAACTTGACAAAATGGAGCAGCTTCGCAGACTTGATGCAAGTGTCGCCAAAAAAGGAACTATGGCTGCATTGATAATCGGTATTATTGGTACGCTGATTATGGGGACGGGTATGAGTTTGATTATGACCGAGTTTCGTGAAATTCTTGGCTCGTATTCAAACTTTGCTATGCCTATCGGCATTGTACTTGGCGTAACAGGGATGATTCTCATTGCATTTGCATATCCCATCTACAATCGCATTACTCAAAAAGAGCGGGAGCGCATTGCGCCGGAAATTATCCGATTGACAAATGAACTGATGAGATAAAACATATCTTGTGACTTTAAAGGCATTGCTACGGTGGTGCCTTTTTTTGCTTTTTGAACTGTTCATCCATATATTATAAGCGTATTATTGAAATAATTTAAGGATGAGTTTCTGTAATAAAAATAAAATATAAAAAGTAAGCAACAAAAACAGTAGTTGAGTAAACAAGCGCGGTTAAGAATGGCTGTGTATGACCGCTGTAGGCAAAATTATAAAGGCTTTTATGAATAGGAAAGCTAGATAGCGAAAATGAATCGGAACCTCTGCCGAACGCCGGGACGTTATGGGCAAACAGGATAGAAAAGTGCCTTGCTCCCGCACAGCAGTATTTCTAGGATTTTCGTTGTAACAACAAATCTCTACCGAACACCTTTTTAGAGGACGGCAGATTTATGATCTGCATTCGATTTGCGCAGTTGCTTTTACGATACTCTGTTATGCAGTGTCGTGCCGTGACAGTCTTTCTTAACGGGAAGATGCTAACCACTTTTACAATTGCTATATCTACATCCGCTAAACGCAAAAAGGGCGTCGATGCAGCCTTGATAGCCACGCCGATGCCCTAATGCCCTTATTTTGTGACATTTCTGCCTATTTTTCCGAAAAACATAAAAAAATCTCTCTTGACTTGGTAGGCAAAAGAGATTTTTATGGAGCTGCTAATCAGAATCGAACTGATGACCTCATCCTTACCAAGGATGTGCTCTACCAACTGAGCCATAGCAGCAAGTGAATCAAACCAACGTGTTTTATTATATCAGATAATCGGAGATTTGTCAATACTTTTAAAAAAAAACTATAAATTCTTATTTTACAATGATTTTATAAAACAAACGAAGGCACATATCCGCATTTAATCATATTTCTATGTCGGTTTTAGTTTGAAAAACGCCGTTTTTTGAAAGCATACGGAATTTTGGCTGACTCAAGCGCGCTCTATTTCTTAGAAGGTTCGCTTTGATCTATCCGCGCTAATCACGAAAAGAATTATGACTTTTTATTATTCTGTTTCTTTTAATTTCATGATGTTTTACTGAAAATATACAGTTTGTTTTAATAAGTAAAATACCTGCTTATTGACAACAAAGGTAAAATTGTGATATAATATCGTGGAATAAATATATATTTATCTTTTATCAGGTTTGGTAATAAACGTTTGGTTCAGAATGTATAATAATATGGAGAATGAGGATATGAATATAGGTCTTATCGGATTCGGCTCTATGGGAAAAACCCACGCGTATGCAGTCGAAAATATGCGGTATTTTTTTAGACCGGACGGAGTTTATGCAAAAATAACCGGCGTATGTACTGCTCACTCCGAAACCGCAGCAGATGCCGCCGAGAGATATCGACTCGGCAAGGCCGTTACAGATGAAAATGAACTCATATATTCTCCTGATATCGACATAATTGATATATGTACTCCTAACAGTATGCATTATTGTACGGCAAAAAAAGCGATACTTGCCGGCAAACATATATATTGTGAAAAGCCTCTCGCGATTAGCTATGCCGAGGCATCAGAGCTTGCCGCCCTTGCCTCAGAGAAAGGCGTTATAGCTCAGATCGTTTTCAATTATCGCTTTATGTCCGGTGTGATGAGAGCAAAAGAGCTTATTGATTCCGGGCTTCTCGGAAATATCGTTTCTTTCCGCTGCGCATATCTTCATGCAAGCTGTACAGAGTTAAATAAAAATGCCGGTTGGAAGCAGAATCGTGATATCTGCGGGGGCGGTGTACTTTTTGATCTTGGCTCTCATGCAATCGATTTGATACGATACCTGTGTGGAGATTTCTCCGAGGTTTCGGGGAGAACACAGATCGCGCATAAGCTTCGATTGGGAATCGACGGCTCTCCGTGGCAGACAAACGCCGATGAAGCTTTTTATATGACGGCGCTTCTTAAATGCGGTGCAGTGGGAACAATTGAGGCTAACAAGCTTGCTTTCGGTACAAATGACGATCTTGGATTTGAGATATTCGGTGACAAGGGGGCAATAAAATATTCACTTATGCAGCCTAACTATCTTGGTTTTTATGACGGAAGAAAAGCCGGAGGAACGCTCGGAGGGGAACGCGGATTTACAATGATCGAATGTGTCGGGCGTTTTCCCGAGCCATGTGGAATTTTTCCCGGAAGCAAGGCCCCTACGGGGTGGCTTATGGGGCATATTTGCTCTATGCATAGTTTTTTATCTGCCGTATACAGCAATACAGTGCCATCGCCTTCATTTGATGACGGTGCATATGTTCAGCTTGTTATGGAAAAGGCTTATCTTTCTGCCGAGAACGAAGGACGGATAGAAAAGCTTTAATGCAATACCGCCCAATAATTGTTGTGCAGTTGTGTCGCCAGATTTTTCGCCAGACAATACAAATTGAGGAGGCAAGAGTGCCCCCTCTGCCGAAGAAATTTGTGAGGTATGACGGAATAGAGGCAAGCATATGCGCAATAAAGGCGTTAGCTGTGCATTGTGCTGTATTGCCTTAAAGTTTCTTTCAAAAAACTTACTGTCAGACGGCAATGAAACCAGGTTCCGTCGGAGTTTCAGGAGGTGTATATGCTTACAGTAAGTACAGGAAGCGGAAAGGGATATATTTCGGATATATTCAAAGATTCCGGTATCCCATGTCTTGATACCGATAAGGTGTGCAGAGATGTGTATAAAAAAGGGGAAGAGTGTTATACGGATCTTGTCTCGTATTTTGGTAAAGATATACTCGACGCCGAAGGGGAAATTGACAGAAAAGTGCTTTTTAATACCGCTTTTCCCGATAAAGAAAAATACGAAAAACTCAACTCAATTGCCTTCTTTCATATCATGAAAATTACGCGAAAATGGATTTCGGACAGAGAAAAAGACGGGGAGCCGATCGTTGTAATCGATGCACCGATGCTGTTTGAAAGCGGCTTTGATAAATTATGTAACAAGGTTGTATCGGTAACTGCCAATAGAGAGACGCAGATTGCCCGCGTTATGAAGAGGGACGGTATTTCAGAGGAAGTGGCAATAAGCAGACTTCAGAAGCAGAAATCTAATTCGTACTATGAATCAAAATCCGACTATGTTCTTGATAATTCCTCCGCAAATGAAGGAAATATCTGGAATGATACCAGACGTCTTGTCGGAACTCTGCGGAGAATTTCCGCAGATAAGCGGTGAAGGCTTATAAGGGATGTTCTAAAAGAAGAATAAGAAAAATTTTTTCCTTTGTCCTTGCCGTATTGATGATAACGGCAGTGTTTTTCGGAGCAACAGCGGCATTCCGTCTTATAGACAGAAGAATACATCCTGTCGAATATACAAAATATGTTGACTATTATTCCGAGCTTTATCATGTCCCGAAAGAAATTGTCTATGCGGTTATACTTGTCGAAAGCCGTTTTGATTCTGCCGCCGTCTCAAGAGCCGGTGCCTGCGGACTTATGCAGCTCATGCCTCAAACCTATAAGGAAATTGCCGAGGAGCTTCAGCGTATTCCGGATGAGAATGCGATCTTTGATCCCGGAATGAATATATGCTGCGGCGTGTATCTGCTGTCAAAGCTCTTTGAGAAATACGGATGTTGGGATACTGCTTATGCCGCTTATAACGCAGGTGAGAGCGCCGTGGATAGGTGGCTCAATGACGAACGATATTCGGATCAAGGCAGGCTCTCCGATATCCCCTACCGAGAAACAAAGGGATATGTAAAGAAGGTACGATGTGCAGCTGAATCCTATAAAAAAATATATGGTTTTTAACAGAATGCTTATAATTATTGATTAGAGGAGACGTAATATGAATGCAAAGGATTTAAAAAAAGAACTTGAGTACAAAAATAAGAGCGCTTTTGATTCGATAACAGAGGATGAACTTGAGCGCTCCTTTGCTTATGCCGAGAGCTATAAGCTTTTTCTCGACAATGCAAAGACAGAACGGGAAGCCGTAAAATATGCGGTGGCTATGGCGAAACGCAAGGGTTATACCGAATATAGCTTTGGTGATGAGCTTTCCGAGGGGGGAAAATACTATTATAATAACCGTGGAAAACAACTGGTAATTTTTAAAATAGGCGAAGAATCGCTTGAAAAGGGTGCCTATATTATGGCAGCTCATATCGATTCACCGCGGCTGGATCTTAAACAAAATCCGCTCTATGAGGACAGCGGTTTCGGCATGTTCAAAACCCATTATTACGGCGGAATTAAGAAATATCAGTGGGCGACAGTTCCTCTTTCGCTTCACGGTGTTGTAATAAAAGGAGATGGCAGCACGGTGGAGATTTGCATCGGCGAGGATGACGACGAACCGATATTTTATATTTCGGACCTGCTTCCGCATCTTGCTAAAGATCAGATGTCCAAATCTCTTGCGGAGGGAATTACCGGAGAGGGACTCAACATTATTGTCGGTTCCGAACCATACCGAGAGGAGGAAACGGACGGGGCGATAAAGCTCAATCTTCTTCGAATTCTGAATGAAAAGTACGGCATATGCGAGGAGGATTTTCTCTCGGCAGAGCTTACCGCTGTTCCGGCAATGCATGCCAGAGATATCGGTCTTGACCGTTCGCTTATTGCCGGCTACGGCCATGACGACCGCGTCTGTGCTTATCCCGAAATAACGGCGCTTTTTGATTCGATTGATACTTCAAAGACTGTTTTCGCAGTCCTTGCCGATAAAGAAGAAACGGGAAGCGACGGTGTAACCGGTATGCAGGGGGAGCTTTTTTCCGATATTCTTTGGGAAGTATGCGAAGCGAAAAATGCAAATTACAGAATCGTTAAAGCCAATTCAAAATGCCTTTCGGCAGACGTGAATGCAGCTTTTGATCCGAATTATCCGGAGGTTCTTGAAAAGAGAAATGCTTGCTATGCCAACCGAGGCGTAGTTCTCTCAAAATTTACAGGTGCACGCGGAAAAAGCGGAACCTCTGACGCAACATCTGAATTTACCGCATATGTGAGAAATATGCTCAATAAAAACGCCGTTGTATGGCAGATGGCGGAGTTGGGTAAGGTTGATCAGGGAGGAGGCGGAACCGTTGCCAAATATATTGCCAATATGAATATTGATACAATTGATGTCGGCGTTCCGGTTATCTCCATGCATGCTCCGTACGAGGCTGTTTCAAAGCTTGATTTATATATGACCTATAAGGCATTCTGCGCATTTATCGGATAATGATAATATGTTGATGAAACTAAAAGAAGCCGAACTTTATTATGAAAGCGTTTCGGAAAAGCTTTCTCAGCCGGGAATAGCCGCAGATCAGGCGGAATTTCGGCGTCTTATGCAGGAATATAAGCGCCTTACTCCCATAGTTTTAAAATATCGTGAATATCTTGAGGCCGAGAAACGCATTTCTGAGGCTGAGAAAATATTGTCTTCCGAAAGCGACGCAGAGCTTTGCCGACTTGCCTCGGACGAGTTGAAAGAGACCAAAGCGAGACGGGAACTCTTGTATTCCGAGCTTACGATTCTTTTGATTCCTCGTGACCCGAATGATAATAAAAATGTTATTGTAGAAATCAGGGCCGGAGCGGGCGGGGAAGAGGCAGCGCTCTTCGCAGCGTCATTATTCAGAATGTATTCTATGTATTCCGCGAATCAGGGATATAGAATTGATATTGTAAGCGCAAACGGAACTGAGCTTGGCGGTTACCGGGAAATTTCCTTTATTATCGAGGGCGAAGGCGCCTATTCCCGGTTCAAATATGAAAGTGGTGTTCATCGTGTTCAAAGGGTTCCCGAAACCGAATCGCAGGGAAGAATACACACATCGACTGTTACGGTTGCGGTTCTGCCGGAAGCCGAAGAGGTCGAAATCGATATAGATCCCAATGATCTGAAGATAGAGACAATTAAAAGTTCGGGCGCCGGCGGGCAGCATATCAATAAGACAGAGTCCGCAATAAGGATACTTCATAAGCCGACAGGAATCGTTGTTGAGTGCCAGGATGAACGTTCACAATATAAAAATCGAGACAGGGCAATGAAGATTCTTCGCTCAAAGCTGTTTGATATAAAACGCTCTGAACAGGATAGCAAAATCGCTGCGGAGCGCCGTTCCCAGGTCGGAACCGGAGATCGCAGTGAAAAAATCAGAACCTATAATTATCCTCAAAGCCGTATGACAGATCACCGCATCGGGTATTCCTCCTATAGCCTTGACAGCTTTCTTGACGGAAATATCGGAGATTTGATCGATGCACTGGCAACGGTAGATGCCGCTGAAAAATTAAAAAAGACAGAAGAAAAATGAATACACTGAAAATTAAATATACAGGAAGTACTTCACTGATTCCTGCTGCAGAAATTATCAAAAACGGTGGAATTGTTGCATTTCCTACCGAGACGGTTTACGGTCTCGGCGGAAATGCACTTGATCCTCTCGCGGCGGGAAAAATATATGCTGCAAAAGGGAGACCTTCCGATAATCCTCTTATAGTGCATCTTGCTAAAGTTCAGGATGCCGGCAAGTACTGTTATACAAACGATTTGTTTTATCAAATTGCAGACGCTTTTACCCGTTATGCGATAGGAGACCGGGTACGTTTTCAAGGAGCAGATACTTAGGTTTT
>OJMN01001978.1_pt1 | contig 11002 bp, 7 predicted proteins | sample 1597261 | NCBI WGS metagenome assembly OJMN01 (sample SAMEA2452130, study PRJEB22498) | human gut metagenome | biome: human feces; feature: human gut; material: feces | place: Australia | collected 2012 | reverse complement strand
ATAAAGAGAACATGGAATATCATCGTGGCACCAGTTGGAAAGCCAAGCTACGTGTTGCAGTTGATAAGGCAATCTGGACTTCCATTAACTATGAAGAATTTCTACAAAAAATGCAGTTAGCCGGATATGAAGTCCGCCAAGGAAAACACCTGTCCTTCCGTGCACCGGAGCAGAAGAATTTCACTTATATGAAATCTCTCGGAAGCTATTATTCAGAAGAAAATGTCCGCATCCGCCTAGCTAAAAATCGTAACAAAGTGAAAACTCCGAAGCATCTGTCCAGAGAAGCTCGCCTGTATATCAATATTTCCACTTATGTTACGACCGGCAATCGAGAAGGATTTGAACGATGGGCAAAGCTCAATAATCTGAAAGAGGCAGCCCGCACCTTTAACTATCTTTCCGAAAATAACCTGTTGAATTATGAGGATTTCAAGCAGCATGTATCTGACATTGAAGTTTCTGTGAAAGTTACCGACCAAAAAATAGCACAAATTAACAGTGATCTGAACAAGCAGAAAGTCATTCAGAAACACTGCGATTCTTACCGGCTCTGCCGAAAAGTGATTGAGGATTGCAAATCTGCTAAAAATCCAAAAGATTACCGTACCAAGCATCAGGCAGAATACCAGCTCCACGATTCACTAAAAAAAGAGCTTCAGGATCTCGGTGTTACCAAAATCCCAAGCTCTAATAAAATCCAGAAGCAAATTGAAAATCTTGAATCTGAACAGGCTGCTACCGTCCGAGAAAAACAGGAGCTGCAGAAAAAGCAAAAGACACTTGATATCATTCGGCAGAATTTCACATCACTGCTTAATGCTCCGGAGATACAAATTCCTGTATCAGGAAAAGAGCCAACTCTTTAAAAAGAAGAGGTACCTATGTAACGGTGCCTCTTCCCTTTCCATCTAATTACAACTATTCTCAGTATAGCATATATTGCTTTATTAAGTATCAATAATTTGCCTTATGAGAAGATTGGAAGGAATGAGCCGGTATGTATTGCGGATGAAGTGCCGTTTGAGATACCGGAGAGTTGGGAATGGGTGAGACTTGGTAAAATTGTTTACAATAGAGGGCAAATGAAACCGATAGATGATTTTTGTTATATAGATATTGGATCTATTGATAACAAAAATCAAAAACTTAATGATAAAGAACTTATTATCACTGCAGATAAAGCACCCTCAAGGGCAAGAAAAATTGTTGCTATTGGTGATATTCTTTATTCTACTGTGCGTCCATATCTGCATAATATGTGCATTGTTAATCGAACCTTTAGCCATCAACCTATTGCTAGTACTGGCTTTGCTGCGCTTACTTGTCACACTGGTTTTTACAATAAATTCCTGTTTTATTATTTGATGTCACCAGACTTCGATGCATACGCAAATAGCACTGACAATGCCAAAGGCGTTGCCTATCCTGCAATTAATGATGCTAAACTATATCGAGCACTTATACCAGTTCCACCTGAAGAGGAGCAAAAACGTATTATTAAAAGGCTCAAAAAAGTATTGCCTTATGTTGATACTTACAGTACTACATATTCTGAAACAGAATCTCTAAACAATGCTTTCCCTGATAGAATAAAAAAATCTATCTTACAGGAGGCAGTTCAAGGAAAACTTGTTCCACAGAATCCATCAGATGAACCAGCATCTGTTCTCCTGGAACGTATTCGTGCAGAAAAGCAAAAGTTAATAGCTGAAGGAAAAATAAAAAAAGACAAGCACGAATCCGTTATTTTCAGAAGGGATAATTCTCATTATGAAAAGCGTGGTTCAGAGGAAGTTTGCATTGATGATGAAATTCCTTTTGAAATACCGGAAAACTGGACATGGACTCGTCTGAAAAATATATGTAGCTTGATTGGAGATATTGATCACAATATGCCGAAATCTGTATCTTCTGACGTAGGTGTACTTTTTCTGTCTGCAAAAGATTTGTTGGATGATGGAACAATAAACTACACTCAAAATGTCAAATATATTTCAAGAGCAGATTTTGAAAGGTTGTCCAGAAAGGCTTTACCGAAGAAACATGATATTATTTACTCTAGAATTGGTGCCGCATTAGGAAAAGCAAGATTGGTAGAAATAGACAGAGAATTCTTAGTGTCATACTCATGTTGCGTTGTTCGTCCACTTTTGGTTTATTCTCCTTATATTCGTTATTATTTGGAAAGTCCTCAGATACTACTCCATTCAATAAAGGCAAGACAATCCATTGGTGTTCCTGATTTGGGTATGGGTGAAATTAAAAAATATTTAGTAGCATTACCTCCATATAATGAACAGGTACGCATTGTTGAGCAATTAGAAGTCCTATTGGACAGATGTAATTTCAAAAAGTAGCACACCATGATTCTCATTATGAGAAGTTGGACGGAATTGAGCATTGTATTGACGATGAAATACCGTTTGAGATTCCGGAAACATGGGAATGGATTAGGCTAGGATCGTTATTTACTATCAATCCGAGAAACAATATAGCTGACGATACGGTTGTCGGATTTATGCCAATGCCACTATTAAAAGATGGATTTCACAGCGGTCATACCTATGAAACAAAGCTATGGAAAGATGTAAAATCTGGTTTTACACATTTTGCAAATAATGATGTTGTAATCGCCAAAATCACACCCTGTTTTCAAAATAGAAAATCTGCTGTGATTCACGACCTTCCAAGTGGCTATGGTGCAGGAACTACAGAGCTTCATGTTCTTCGTGATTACACAAAAATGTTATATATACCTTACTTTTTAATGATTTGCAAAACTCATGATTTTATCCAAAACGGCATGAAAAATTTTAGTGGAACAGCTGGACAACAACGTGTAGGGAAAGACTTTATTTTTAATTATTTAGTACCACTTCCACCGGTAAATGAGCAAAAAAGAATTGTAGAAAAAGTAAATGTTTTAATAAAATCTTGTGATATTTTGTAAAATCAGGCATACACTTCAAACTTCTGGAGTGCATGCCTTTCCCGTTACCAATTTATGATTGTATCTACGATTTCACGCTGTTCAGTGGATGTTTTTCTGAGATAAATACGGGTAGTTTCAATGCTTTCATGTCCCATAAGGTCAGCAAGAAACGCTATATCATTGCAGCGTTCCAAGAAACTTTTTGCAAATCGGTGCCGGAATGAATGTGGATATACCACTGCAGGATTGATATTATATCTCACCGCTAATTTTTTTAGCTGTCCAGAAATGCCACGAGTAGTAATACGCTCGCCATACTTGTTCAAAAAAATGAAGCCACTTTCTTGTTGCTTTTCAGCCAACCAAGAAAGGGCTTCATTTTGCAATTCTTTGGGGATATAAATTCTACGTAACTTTCCGCCTTTGGAGTATAAATCAAGATGTCCCAATTTAACATGTTCAGCTTTGATCTGAATCAATTCACTGACTCTTGCTCCCGTGGCGGCAAGGAAACGAATTACGAAATACCAAAACATTTCATCATCTTTTTTCAGACATGCTTTGAAGTATTCATAGTCCGCTTCACTAATTACATTTTCCAGATAACTTTTCTGCTGCACTCGTACAAACGGTAACTTCAATTTTTCTTTCCCAATAGATTCCAGATAACAGTTCAGTGCACGCAGTCTGAGATTTACGGTCTTTGGCTTATAATTTTCTATAAGCCATACCTTGTATTCTCGTAGCTTTTTCTGCGTGATATCATCGTATTGTTGTCCGTACTGTTTAATAGCAAACATATACGATGATATCGTGTTTTCTGAGAGATTGCTTTCTCTCAAGTGTCTTTCAAATTTTTCGTTTTCTATCATGACGAAAGACCTCCTTTCGTCAGATATTATACAATCAAGGATTAAATCAAAGAGATTTTATCAAATAATTCTCTCTGCTTTTCCACGATACGTTTCTGTTCTGCTAACGGTGGAATAGGGAATAACATATTCATAACACTGTTTCGGTCTATTCCAGGGATAACTCCTTGCCCCTTAGACTTTATCTGATTAAAATTTGCTTGTAAGAATAAACGGATATAAAGCATATCAAGTGTTGAAAATTTTTTTATTGCCATAATTTGCCTTGCAATATGTGCTTTTTCAATATCGCAAATCACTGTTTTTCCATATCCAGAACCTTTGCATACCAACAAAATATCACCATAATTTACAATTATTTTAGGCATTTCCGTCCAACGATTTATTAAAACGCCATTTTCCGATAAACTACTGGCTCCTGTAATATATGGAATTCCATTGCATTTATCGTTATATTCTTCAGGCTTAAAATCAGTTCCGGAAAGCAGCGAAATAATCTGTCCTAACCTCGTCCACTCCCAACTTTCCGGAATCTCAAACGGTATTTCATCGTCAATACAACGCTCAATTCCGTCCAACTTCTCATAATGAGAATTATCCCTTCTGAAAATGATGGATTCGTGCTTGTCTTTTTTTATTTTTCCTTCCCTGATAAGCCTTTGTTTTTCCGAACGAATTCGATCCAGAAGGATAGAAGCAGGTTCGTCATTTGGATCCTGTGAAACCAATTTACCTTGGATCGCTTCTTGCAAAATTGATTTCTTAAGAAGTTCTGGAAATTCCTGATTTAATTTTGCAACTTGTACATAAGCCTCAGTATAGTTATCCGCAAGTGGTTCTACTTCACATAACTTTTTGATAATCCTCTTTTGTTCAGAAAGTGGAGGGATTGGTACCAATAGTTCAGTCATTGTTTTTGTTCCAACTCTTGGCATTTTCACACCATAGGTAACAGAATTTATAACAGTATCCACATACGGACATTTTAAAAAGGCAACAATATAATCTGGAACAATGTTTCCAAATACCTTAAATGGAACAATTTCAGGTGTACAAATTCCACAATCTGGAGCAACAAGTATTTTCAATAAGTATGGACGAAGCTTGCTATAAAGAATATCACCACTGTCGAAAATGGTTTTGTCACCAACCGCTTTACGTTCACCAACAGTCTTTTGATCTAAAAGTCTTCCTCCTTTTTCTATATCTTCCAGATCAAGTCCCCACATTTTAGGATCAGCGTTTTGTGCATTGATTTTCTTTTTTGTGTATGAATAGGTTGAAATCATTCCAAATCTTACCCATTCCCAACTCTGCGGAATATCAAATGGTACTTCATCCGCAATACATACTGGCTCGTTCTTTCCAATCTTCTCATAAGGCAAATTATCGGCTCCCCGGAAGATTATAGATGGATTTCTTTCTTTTTTTATTTTCCCTTCTTTTATCAACTGTTCTTTCTCAGCTCTGATGCGTTCCAAGAGAACAGATGCTGGCTCATCATTTGGATCTTGAGGAACAAGTTTGCCTTGCACTGCCATTTGTAATATAGAGTTTTTTAATTGCTGTCCTGTCATTAGTTTTCCTCCAGATCTATTCCAAGAATATCTGTTATCTGAGCAAGTATTCTATCTATATCAGCATTTAAACTAGCTCTTTTTTCTTGATACTGCTGAATCAATTCTTTCGGTGGTAAAATTTCTTCTTCCTCATGAGGATATCCGCAAAGATCTATGTTATAATTCTTCTCTTTGATTTCATCAATACTATATTTTTTTGCCTTATCGAACCCATCTTCTTGAATTTCCTGTCGATTATCCCACCACTCAACTACTGGTGCAAAATGCTCCAATTTCATAGGTTTAGTCTTACTAAAATGCTTGTATCCTTCTGGCATATCCAGGCGGTAAAACCATGTTTCTTTTGTAGTACCATTCCTATCAAAGAACAAAATATTGGTAGTGATGGACGTATATGGTGAAAAAACACTTCCAGGCATACGGACAATTGTGTGTACATTAAACTCAGAAAACAGTTTTGTTTTAATTGCTACTTTTGCATTGTCTGTTCCAAATAAAAATCCATCTGGCAAAATTACCGCTGCTCGCCCCTTTTCTTTCAAACGATACATGATAACTGACATGAAAAGATCTGCTGTCTCACTGCTTGCAAGATCGGATGGAAAATGATTTTTTACTTCTGTTTTCTCTGAACCTCCATAAGGTGGATTCATAAGGATAACATCCACCTGATCATCCTCTGTATAATCAAGAACATCTCTCAACAATGTATTATCATGAAAAACTTGTGGAACATCTAAATCATGTAACAGCATATTTGTGATGCAAAGCATATATGGAAATTGTTTCTTTTCGATTCCATATATAGAGTTCGCATACAGTTCTTCGTCTTCGGTCGTCTTAACCTTTTTCTTTAACTCTTTTAACCAACTTGTGATAAATCCACCTGTGCCACATGCAAAATCTGCCATTTTTTCGCCTATCTGCGGTTTTATCATCTGCGCCATAAAATCAGTCACTGCACGAGGTGTATAGAACTCTCCTGAAGATCCTGCACTCTGCAGTTCTTTCAGGATTGTCTCATATATTTCCCCAAAAGCGTGACTTTCTTCATAATCTGTCAAATCCAACTCATCAATTACACCAATAACTTGACGAAGAAGAACACCGTCTTTCATATAGTTATTCGCATCAGCAAAAGTTGTCTGGACGATAGCCTTTTTTATGGGGGTATCTGCATTAACCGGAAGGTTTTTCAATGTTGGAAACAACGTATTATTCACGAAATCTAACAAAATATCTCCCGTCATTCCTTTTCCATCTTCATCATGTCCCCAATTTCTCCAGCGACATTTTTCTGGAATAATGGACTGATATCCTTCTTCATCCCACTCCCAATCCTGTTCTTTTGCATCATATACTTTCAAAAAGAGTATCCATGCTATCTGCTCAATACGCTGTGCATCGCCATTGATGCCCGCATCATTACGCATGATATCCCTTACTCTTTTTACAAAATTTGACATATTTCCCATTCTTATGCTGCTCCTCCATCATAAATCGCATTTTCAAGTTCTTTCACTGCTTTCAAATATCCATCTTTACCGCCAAAATAAGAAGCTATCTTCTGTGGCTTTCCCATTCTCATAAAAGGATCCAGTTTCAATATTTCTGTCTTTTCTATTTCATATATTCCCGTATTCATATATTTATCCAATAATGCCTCCAACACTTCTCTGGCAGCACCACTATATTTATTCAGGAAATCTCTTTTCTTAACATTTTCAGCACGTTCTTTGCGTGTCAATGGTTTCTTATCAAATGCAACATGACATATAAAATCAAAATCATCAACATCTGACATTCCCTGATCTTCCTTCAATGTTTCAAGATCAATCCCCTGTTCACGCAAAAGTCCCCTGATTTTTTCTTTCTTTTCTTCTGCCGACCATTTTCGGATAAAATTATCCAAAGAAGCATATGCACCCAGAATATTCTCCTTCGTGTAGTCGATAATACTTTCTTGACGAAGCAATTTTCCATTTGCGTCATAAACGGATACAGTCTTATAGACAATTTTCACCTGACATCCATCCCGATTCACAATCGGCTTCGGCTGCTTTGGATCTATAGGATCGGGTCCTGGTCCTACAGGTGGTTTAGTATTTTTTCCCAACCCGGACTTAGGATTGAAATCTTCGTCCATCTCAATTGGACCATCCCAATCTGGATCGGCAAATAATCTACTGACATTTCGAAAATCCATAACAACAAAATGTGTTTTTCCTTCTTTTTCCCGTAAACGTGTTCCTCGACCAATAATTTGCTTAAACTCTGTCATGGAACCGATCATTTCATCCAACACAATCAATTTTGTCATTTTGCAATCTGATCCTGTGGATAATAATTTTGAAGTTGTGGCAATTACCGGGTATTTTTCTCTGACAGATATAAAATAGTCTAACTTGCTTTTTCCATATGTATCACTACCGGTAATCCGAACTACATAATCAGGATTTTTTTGTACCATATCCGAATTCTGATTTACTAATGCTACCCTCATTCTTTCTGCAGCATCTTCTGTTGCACAAAATACAATTGTTTTTGCCATACGATCTGTGCTTTTTAGATAGTTTGTAATTTCTGCTGCAACCTGTTGAATGCGGTCTTCTATAATAATATTGTAATCATAATCACTATTGGTATAAATTCGATCTTCAATTTCATTTCCGTAAATATCACATTGTCCTTTGCGAGGTCTCCACCCTTCTCCAATATCTGTCATAACATTGATTACCTTAAATGGAGCAAGGAATCCATCCTCTATGCCTTCTTTTAAGCTATATGTGTAAATCGGTTCACCAAAATAATCAATGTTGGATATGTATTTTGTTTCTTTTGGTGTAGCAGTCATACCGATCTGTGTTGCTGATGCAAAATATTCCAGTATTTTTCTCCAGTTGCTTTCTTTTTTGGCAGAACCTCTATGACACTCGTCTACGATGATTAAATCAAAAAAATCAGGTCTAAATAACTGTTTCAGTTTAAGAATTGTATTATTAATGTCCTCTTCCTGGTCATCATTTCCACCTGCCAACTGTTGATACAACGAGAAATAAACCTGATATGACGTAATCGTACTCGGATCATCCTTCGAAAAATTAACTTTATGTATTACTTTTTCTAATGGTGCAAAGTCCTGTTGAATAGACTGATCCACGAGATTATTACGGTCAGCAAGATAAAGTATTTTACTTTTCATACCACTTTTTAATAACCTATATACTATTTGAAACGCTGTATATGTTTTTCCAGTTCCGGTTGCCATAACTAAAAGCAGGCGATCCTTCCCCCTGGAAATTGCATCAACTGTTCGGTTAATTGCAATACGCTGATAATAACGAGGTGGGTATGTCTTCTGACTACTATAATATGGCTGTTGAATCATTTTTTCCTGATTCTCTGACAAACCCTCTCCGTTATTTGCTCCATTTTTGTATCTGCAATATAACTCTTCTTCTGTTGGGAATTCATCAAGTCCTAATTCACGCTCTTTCCCAGTCAGAAAATCATGTTCAAAAAATCCATCTCCATTTGAACTATAAGCAAACGGAATATCCAACATACTGGCATAAGCCATCGCCTGCTGTAAACCATGTGAAATACTATGTTTATTGTCTTTTGCTTCTACAATCGCTATCGGATTGTTAGAATTCAAATATAGAACATAATCCGCACGTTTCGGCTTTTCTCTGGTAACAAAATTCCCCCTCAGATTAATTTTTCCATCTGTTATATTGGTTTCCATCGTTATTTTCTTGATATCCCATTTTGCCGTAATCGCTGGTGTAATATATTGAAGCTTTATATCTTCTTCGGACATCTGCTTTTTAGATATTATCGTCATGAATACAGCCTCCCTCTTCTGTAGATAGTTCCTGATAACAAATATTATCGGAAGTTGATAAGTATATTCTGCTACTATTCCCACTTTTAATCACTGTAACTTTTATTTGTTTTTTGTATTCTTTACATATTTTCCACTACGGATTCTTGCATCCTTTGGCTTCTCAGCATCTGCCGGAATTGCCCAATAACTGCCGACACGCATTACTCCAGGAATTCTATTTTCAGAGCAAAGTACCTGCACTCGTCGTTTCGACAGTCCCCATTTTTCAGCTGTTTGACTGATTGAAAGATATTCCATGCTTTCATCTCCATATTATAGTGAGTTCACGATTAATCATATTTCTATCTTTAAATTATAATCCCAAGTGCGAACAAAGTCAATTTACATCCAATGCCTTACACATTGAAGTTTGTTACTTTTCTTTCACAGTAACTGCTCACGCAAAAAAAGACGGAAGTCACCATGTTATCTGCGACCTCCGGCTTCTTTTGCGTATTCTACACTGTTCTTACACCAAAATCAGCTCCTCTCTCCGGCTTATCTTTTCCCTGTTTTTCCTGGATGATTCTCTTATTGATTTCCAAGCGTTCATGGATCGATGGTTTCTTCTCTTTTCCTGTCATTGTCTTTTTCTGTGCCACTGCCTTTCTTTCTGCTTTCCCTGCATCCTTAACCACTATATTTTCTTCAACGCTAGCTCTTGGCACAGCTTCTCTGCTCTCATTTTTTTCTGCCACCTGCTGTTCTCGTCTCTCCTTCACGCCTTTTTCTTCCAGACTGCAAAAGCTCTGCAGATACGGCAGTATATGGTTCTGCATATCCGTCAGATCTTCCATATACTTCTGATACTCTTCATTGCCTTTTCCTTGCTGGTAGCTGATCCAACTTTCATCCGTCAATTTCATTTCATTCTGCATCTTTAACTGACTGATGATACCGCCATTTCCGGTACCAATATCTATCTTACCTTGAAAATGATGCAGCATCTTATCACCCTTCTCAGCATAATATACTGTAAAAAACATCTGCGCTGTCGTTTTTGGTTCGTTAGTGTTTGGATCACGGTCAGCATACCAGGCTTTGTCCTGTTCTACTGTTTTTGAATCCAAATCAGATAACTTCTGGCATCTTGGATTCCCCAACTCACTTTTCTCACAATAATTCACATACACCATCGGCTCCATATCTTTTGGAAGCTCCGGTTTATAGGCTTTCAGTCTTTCCATCAATACACCTGCACGAACAGACAGGTCGCATTCTTCGTCCACAATATCTTTCAGATAAGAAATATAAGAATGTGTATTGCCACTCTGCAAATCCAACATCACCTCTTGTACCGTATTTTCTCCCGTCTCCACATTATCTCGATACTCATACGGATCAAAAGCTTCTGCAATCTCATCCAATGCCTCTGCCAACTGTTCTGTGGTCATCTTCTCTGGATACATTGCTTCCCGAACATCCCGCATTGGTACATACTTATAGTCCGGCAATGCATCATGAATTTTCTCAATCCCTTCCCGTATCAGTGCAAGTTCTCCATAAAATCGAACATCGTCCATCAGATTTCCAAGTACTGTATTTCCTTTTACGATTGCAAATTCAGCATCATCATAGTAACTGTCTTCCGGATCACGATAGATAATCCCCATACTGCATACTCGATAGGCATTCTCAGGATTCTCCCTATATTTTTCATAAACCGCAGCAATCTGATTAACATCGGTACTTTTTTCATAAGCTCCCATATCATGGAACTCATCAC
>OJMN01001973.1_pt1 | contig 11030 bp, 9 predicted proteins | sample 1597261 | NCBI WGS metagenome assembly OJMN01 (sample SAMEA2452130, study PRJEB22498) | human gut metagenome | biome: human feces; feature: human gut; material: feces | place: Australia | collected 2012 | reverse complement strand
GTTTCTCAAGATCTTTTTGTTCCACTTCATCAGCCTCCCCCAAAAGAACCTTTCTTGCTTTACGTTCCATTCCGGTAGGTACTTCTTGTTTGCCATGCCTTGACAGGGCAAATTTGTTTCCCGTTTTAGGACTATACCAAATATCATGATTAGCCCCATGCCTGAGAACGTAACAACCTGCTGCGGTAAGTTCCGCAAAAAACTGATTGTACTTCATGATGTAAAAGACCGTTTGTTTAAGACGGTACAAATATAGCGTTTTTGCTATAAATAACCAAGTAAAAACATAACTTTTTTGCTATATTTTTATTTAGATGCTTGAAATCACAATCTGTGATGCCAAGTTGAGACTGTATTTGAAAACTTCCTTTTGCATTTACTGAATAGGTTTTAGCTGTGTTTTCCGGTATCTGCCCACAATTTTGTGGAGGTATCCGCAATATCATCCACAGATTTATAGGGGTATGCCGAGAATCCGGCTGCCCTTTTTAGACCGGCGGAGACTTGCGCTGGTTACTTTTCATCAATGCAAATATGGTTTGAGCGCATATTTAAAACGTAACTCACAATTACCTTTAAAAGTTCGATTTCAGCACTTTTGTTGGATGAATACTTGTATTACTCAATAGACAAAAGCCCGTCAGAACGAAACATTTTATTTCAGCCAAGGATATCCACCGGACGGACGGGTAGTTTAAGTAGCTGGGGGAAATTTTTCCCTGACCTCACATGCTTTTTACGTCAATCAAATTTTCGATTGATGTACGCCGGTGCAAAATGTAGGGGTATTAGTTAAACTATGCCCCCATTTGGTTTTGGGGCGTCGACAAAATAACGCCCCCTTATCTAATTTATTGATTAGCTCGCTGGTTTTCTTGCTCCATAAAATTGTGGAGCATGATATTCACAAGCTGCAAGTAAATAGGCGGAATTCCGGGTATTTAAAATGTGTGATTAAACCATATTTAAAGGTGGAAATAATCACCTTTTATATTACTCTGATTATCAATTTATTGTCCAAAATGGCAAAAAGGTTTTCATACTTCATAAAATTATGGAGCAAGTTTTACGTAAAAATGCGGAAAACACTCCGGTAAGAACCGGATAGGATAGGTTATTTCCTTCAGTACTTTAACCAATTCATATACGGATCGGTTTTGAGGATTTTGCCTTAAAACTTGCTGCGCATCTTTGCTCATGGCTGATTATCAAGTTTTCAACAATTTTGGCGAAAACCCTAAAGGAGGTAACTGATAAATGAGTATAAACTAACTGGAACTTCTTTGCCCGAAATGGCAAAGGTAATAATGCCATTTTGGGCGGCCTTAAAACTCGCTGAACGGAATACTTTTCCGTCTTAGTCATTCCCCGAAAATGAGGAGCGAGAAGGCACATTTAACCAGCTCAATTTAGAGGGTGTTAATCATTAAACCCTGTTATTGCTATCATTAATTGAATTATTGACATCATAAACCATAGTTTCCTGAATTTAAATACGTAAAATCTACGGATTTAGATTTTCCTTAGGGTAACTTTAGGGTTGTTTTTCACATTTTACCCTTACTAAAACCTTACTATATTTTTTGTTTTACCCTTGCCGTAATCTTGCCGTTATTTAACAATTCATCTTAGGGTAATCTTAGGGTGATTGTTCGTTTACCCTTGGCTAAACCTTGACTATATTCTCAATGAAAAAGCCTGTATAGGGCATAAAAAAAGGGGTTCCCAAAATAGAAACCCCGAACGACTGGCAACGGTTGCGTATAGCTTCACACGCTCTTTATTTAGAACCGTTCAAAATTAAACATTATATCCGACAGTGGCAAATGATTTATTTTAAAACATCTGTATTACAATTTTTATTGCCTTATTAATAGCTTTCGCTTCATATAGAAGGTGAGAATAATCACCTTTATAATTCGTAAAATATCTGCAAGGCTTGTTTTTTGTTTTGGCTTTTTGTACGTTTGTGCATTTGTGCATTGTATAATATACACCTTATTAAGGTATAATTGCCTTATTTCCTTTTACGATTGTTCATTGATTTTATATCCTCACACATACGTTTTACCATGAAGGCATATTCCTTTGCGCTAATTTCATTCTTCCGGATTTGCATTCCATAATGAGCCATCACAGCGACACGTTCACGGACAAAGTAGTTTTTATCCATTTTAGAGGCATTTTCCGGCTTCTCTCTAGCATTTATCCGCTCAAGCATATATTTACTCATAGAAAGGATAGAAGCAGCTTTTTTACGTATCTTATCATGCTCGGAAGAAGGGTAGGGAAAGCCCAATCGGGAAAGAGCTTCTGCTGCATATTCCCAATCATTATTAGCAATCATAACCTCCACAATCTTCATACACTCAATTTTTATGTGAAGGTTGATGATATTGTTTCTTTTTGACATCTCCGACAGGAAGGAAGCGCCTCCGATTATTTCCATGTATTCGGTGATGAGCTTTTCCGATTGTTCGGACAGTTCTTCATCGGAATGTCTGCCCTTAATTATTAGTTTGCTCTTATCTCCTGTGAATACATCAATGAATGTATCTAAGGGGATTTTATCTAAGTCAGTGTATAGCATAATATTAATATTTAATTATATTTTTCTTTCAATTCTTCTTAAATCACTTAGTCTCGAATCTTTTTTTAGATATCTAACTATTTTTTGGGCTTCTCCTGCTAAATCATCAAATTTCCGTTCCAATCTCGTATAATCGTTATTAACGTTAACAATCACCGGATCACCGTCATTACTTCTCCTTTGCCTATCCAGCATCAAAGCGTCTGAATGTAAAGCCATCGTTCGATAATCAACAATATTCGGAATAACCTTTGCCCTCTTTGGAATATCTACCAATGTGGGAACGGAGGGAGTTATATAAGCCCCGTTATCCGTTTCAATCACTTCCTGCCTTCCCCCATCACCGACAATAGCCAATCCACCGGGATGGTTATCGGTTCCCTTTGCATACTTGGGGATTGGCTGGGCGGCAATCATTGCAACTTGGGCAGCTCCCATGGCGCCGATTACAGCTGCAAGAACAGCACCGGCAATAGGTCCGGCCTGCGCTAAAGCCATCATTATTGCCTGAGATGTGGCAATAGTGGTTTGTACAATGGAGTTCGCTTTCTGCCATTTAGCCTGCCTTTGCTCCAATTCGGCTTTTTGCTTTTCCAATTCCTTGTTTTTATCTGCTGTTGCTTTATCAGCAGCACGTTTTCGAGCTTCTCCTTCTTCTTTAGTTATAACCCCACTTTCTACCAAATCCTCAATGCGCTCTTTTTCTTCTTCACCAGCTTCCTCGTTCTTTTCCTTCTCTTCTTCTATTTGCTCAATGCGGGCATCAAAGGCAGATGTAACAATAGAGGTTATTCCATTAAATAGTTCACCAAAAGCCTGCAATATCATTGAAGCTTTCTCTGTAGGATCTAACTTCTCCCACCATTTAGAAAGAGAAAAATCACCAGTTTCTGCAAATTGTTTTGTTAATATATCAATGACACTATAAAATGAGCTGAATAAGCTGGCAGTTTCTCCCAAATATTCTTCTGTTTTATCTCTCATATTAGACAAGGCATCGATGAATCCGTCCGCCCAATCCTGTCTATCTGATTTTTCTTTGCCATAGGTCAGATCTTCAATATCACTATTCAGCTTTCCAATCTCTGCCTTTACTTTTTCAATCTTATCTTTCAGAGCATCAGATTTGGTGTCAGATGAATCAAGGACGGCTAACTCTGCCTTCAATTGGGCTTCAAGCAATTGTAATTGTGCCTGAATAGAATCTCTGGTTATTTCGTATGTCTTTTGGCGGTATTCCTTTTCATTTATTTCACCTTTCCTATATTGCAATTCGACGGCACGAAGCTGATCTTCTACAGAATTTTGGACTATATTTGTTTCTTTCTTGGTATTCTTCTCAATTAGACCGATTCTATCCAGTATATTCTTTTCTACGATATCATTTCTCTTTTTAAGATATTTGGCTTCTATTTCTGATACATCAGCACCTGTGTCTTCAGCAGCCTTTACTTCTGCATCCTTTAATATCTCGTTCACTCGTAATTGAAAGCTAAGCCTTTGAACCAATTCATCTTTAGAGTTAGTAGAAAGAGCTTCCAAACGATTCTGTAAATCAATCTTCTCCTTATTCTGATTGTAGGTATATATCTTTTCGGAGAGTTCATCTTCCATGGCAATAGCCAAGTTCTCTCTGGTTTTAATTTCTTCCTGGGTATTACCTTCGACAGCCGCAATACGTTTGGTATAGTTCAGACGGATTTTAGCAAGCTCTTTTCCTAACCCTTCATCCATTAAATCGAGTTCAGATTGCTGGTATTCTTGTTGGATGCGGAGACGCTCTTTGCGTTGCTTTTCGAGTTCTTTTCTTGCTTCCTCGGCTTCTCTCTGTTGTTTTTTCTGCTCTTCTTCGGTCAATGGTTTTTCTCCACCTTCTTTAGAAAATGGATTATATTTTTCTATACCTGAAATTTGAGTACTTAATGATGCTATCTTTTGTATTTGCTTAACTTTGTTCTCAAACGAAGAACTAATGTCTTGGTTTATTTCTTCGTTTGTCCTTTGCAATCCAAGACCTTGTCTCCAAAATGATTTTTCATCCCATTCTTTTAAATATTTTTTATTAATTTCAGAGTATTGTAGCATCAACTTTTCCTCTTCAACGAGTGCTCCTTTAAGTATTTTCAAACGATCATTTTTAGCCTTTTCTAACGCTTGAGCCTCACTAAATCCCTGCTCTTGATAAAGACTCTTTCTTTTCATTATATATTTAAGGTCATCCTGAAGAGCACGTTCACCACTAGAAGAACCGGACGATTTTGCTTCACGCTCCATTCTAGTTCCCAAATCTTCAGAAGACTCGGTCAACTCCCTAACAGTCTTTACCAAATCAGCCAAAACCTCATTTACAAATATCCTGACCTTAGAGGTCATTCCTTCAAATGCTCCTCCTGTTTTATCAAATAATAATGCAATTTCTTTAGAAAGTCTGGTTTGACTGTCTAATAAATCCTCTTCATATTTCCCTAAATCACCAACCTTATCCTTAACTTCATCCAAGTTAGAAGAAATATCCTTCAAAGTTTTAATATACTTCAATCCGGCATCTTCTCCGGGACCACCGAATATATCTGCAATAGCAGTACCTACAACAGCACTGCTTTCTGGTAGTTCGTTCAATTTTTCAGAAACCATTTGCATGACATCAAAGGTAGTAAGAGAACCTTTGCTTAATTCTTCTTGAACCTTCTTAGAACTTATTCCGATCCCATCCAAAGCACTTGCTGTAGCTTTTGTCATTTCTCGAAGACGTATATTTCCTTCTTTTATTGTATCTATACCTTTGTCGGAGAATATACCTTGTTTATTAGTTTCTGCAATGATCGCAACAAACTGATCGGCTGATATTCCAGCTTCTTTAAAATATGCCGGATATTCTTTTAGATTATCCAAAAACTGACCATTTGCATCTGCTCCGGCTATAAAACCGTCCTTCACTATTTGCAAGGCTGCCTCGGAAGTTATACCAAATTGTTCTGATACAGAATTTACAGCCATTAAGGTCTCCTTAAAATTCTTTCCATAATAATCAGCCAATGTCTGAACCTCGCTACGATACACCTTGAGGTCATCTCCTGATTTTCCTGTAAATTGAGCCGTTAATCTTGTAGCTTCTACTATTCCACTATTATAATCATACCAGAATTTAAACAATGTTCCAACTCCAGTGGCTCCCGCAATCGAAAGAAAAGCAGGATTGGTAAATAAAGTTTTTATTGTAGATCCTAGAGCTAATGAATTTTTCTTAATATTATCCATAAACCCGGCAATCCCGTCACTATCAGATGCTAAATCAGTTAAAGAGCTGCCAAATCCCTTATTCAAATTTAAAGCATTGATTATACTATTATAATAATCACCAATACCTCTTTTTCTAAGAGTCATCTTATCCGAAACCCTATCTTGAATTTCTTCGTTTTCCTCTATCTTCTTATTATATTTTTCAATTGTCCGAATAGCGTCCTGCTCTGTCAAATCAACATCTTTAACAGTCTTTCTTAATATTCTATTTTGCTCTGCAGCTTGTCTGGCGCTCTTTGCTTTTTCGCTAAGAGCTTTCGCAATTTGCTCTTCGGTTACTTTTTGATTTCGACTTTCCTGATTTATTAGCTTTTGCTGTTTTAATTCCTCGGTTTTAGCTTTTTGAGCCTTTAATTCTGCATCAGCATTTAGTTGATTAGCTTTAGCTTCTTGAAGTATAATGGAAACATTCTGTTTACCTTGCTCTCCCAATTTTTTAAGAACAGCTTCATGCTCCTCTTGTATTCTCTTTATCTTATCCTCCAGAGCATACACTTTCTCTATAGCGGCATAATAATCCTTGGCTTTGCTTATCAATTCGCTGTACGGACCCGGTTTTATCTTTAGTCCTTCCGCCATAGCATCCCCAGCCTTTTTATAAGCCGCAAAAGTGCTGTCAAGTTCGGATTTTAGTCTTTCTAATTGCTCAAGCGCCTTCTGATCGACTACATCAGTGATTTTTAATTCGTTCATATTAATTAAATTTAGTGCCCGGCTCCTTCACCGGGCAGGTTATAAAATGAGAAGTGGTTTGCTTTATTATAGCATTATTGCAAAAAGTTTTTGCCTTTGAAGATTTCTTTAGACACGTCTTTATTTATCTGCTTTAGCCCTTCTTTTTGGCATTCAATTAAAGTAGCTAAGGCTGACCTTATATCTTCTTTGAGCGTTTTCATCATTTCATCATAGAAAAACGTTTCGCCGGGGTGTTCCTTTTTCCATTTAGTAATATAATCCAGTCCTTCATCTGTTTTAAAGAAAGCTTCTAGCATCGCTATATCCAGTTTAAAACTTCTGATATACTCAAGGTGCAAATTATCGACATCGTTTAGATCCTCAATCATTAAGAGATTTATAATGGATTCTTTGATGTTTTTCTCCACTTTAAAGCTAACTTTGTAGCCTTCAAACAATGCTTCATAATATTCGTAGCATTCATCTTCTTTTATTTTATTCATAAATCCTATAGGTTTATTCCGGGCAGAGAATCAATAAAGCATCCCTGCCCGGTATTGGTTATACAATCTTTGCCAGTGCGGAAATGAGTTTTTCCAGTTCTTCGCCTTCAATGGAAAAGCCGGGTTCCTCTCCGCTATCTTCCCTTACTTGTCTGGCTTCATCACTTTCATCAATGGTGATAACAGCGAGGTTGGCCGGTGTTTCGTCCGGGTTTATTCCTCTGTATACCGTGATTTTATCCACGAAGGATTCGGCTTTAAGGTCTATCCCGGATTTTGGCAGTTCTTCACTACCTAACTTTAGCAACTGAATCCCCAGTTTACGGGCTTCTTCCGTATTTAGATGTACGGTATTTTCTTCCGTTACGGATCCCCCGTTTACTGTTTTAGTGATAAGGACCTCGTTGTTATCACCTCTTCTCACATAAAGATGTTTTTCACTGTCTTTTCTTACTCCGAAAAATGTTTCTTGTTTCATGATTTTAAAAATTAAATTGATTAATAATTTATTTAGTTGAGCAATGCTCTCTTAATTGCCTTTATTTAGTATCCTGTTTACGTCTAAGCGATTTTCTCGTTTCAGATGATAGATTATTCATTCAAGAAAAGAAAATGCCTAATTCGCAAACCCTTTTTTTTATTTATATTCCTGTTGCATGTACTTTTGTATTTTCCTCTGGGCGTTCTCGCCATCTCTGATACACCAAGCTGTATCACCAAATTGCGATGTGCTGGGATAGGATTCATAAACATTCCCGTTTTCGTCTTTCTCTAAATTCGACCGAAACACCTCAAAATATACAATCCCTTCCGGGGTAGTTCTTCGGTAACAGTACATTCGGTTGCTTTCATTTTTAGACACAAATTCGAACGTGTCACCGAACTTTTTAAATTTGTCCTTTAATGGTGGACGTTTTATATTCTTTAATCTTTCCATATTCAAATAATGTTTTTGTATTAGCGACTTTTTCCGCAAAGATGAACATCTTATCATCCCGCAAAAGAAAATGGCTTAAATCGCTTTATTTGGGCTGAATGAATTTTTTAATTGCTTCCATAACTTTTAAATGCCGCTCTCGCTCATTTTAAGGTGAACGAAAATGATAATCTATTCTTTTTGGTACTCTTGCTTATCTCACAGGTGAAAATGATTTTTGCTCGTCTTATTTTGGCTGAATATATTTTATCTGTCAAACTTCGGTAGTTCATTCTCTTCTTACTTCACATTCAAAACCTAGGTTTCTTAATTCATTCATCCGGTATTCTTGTAAAGGTCTGGGCTTTTCTTCCGGCCTTTTCACTTCGATAAACAACACCTTCCCGTTTTTTAGGCATAGTAGATCAGGAATACCCGGTTTATTCGTGAGAATCAATTTAACCACATAATAACCTTCTGCCTCTAACCGTTTGATGATCCGGCTTTGTATCTTGCTTTCCAGTTCTGCCATGTCATCTACTTTTGTTTTTGACGTTTGAAGTAATAAGAGGCGGTGAATGATTCTTTTCCGTGTACCGCTTCCAGTATCTTGCTTTCAATCCCGCAATCAGAGCAAAGAAAGTAAACATCTGCCGGGCTGGTGCGCTCTTTTGAAACTAGGCGGTTCCTGCCTTGCTCGTATGATAGATAACTAAATTCGAGATTAAAGAAAATCAAAGCATTCGCTGTATCAAGTCTCACACCTTCACGTGCCCGGCGAACTTGCGATATGAAGACTTTATTTGATGAAGCTTGAAACTCTTCCGGGCTATCCGTCCAGTTCGGGAAGACAGACTGTAATAACTCCGCTTCGGATTGGTACACGTAAAACAATGCAATTTTCCGGTCTTTAAAATAGCCCTTCACAAAATCCGCCTTACTGCTGTCAAATATCAAATGCTCGCCATTCTCGGAAATTACACTCCCGGAAGATAGTTGATGTAATTTAGTCAAAAGCTTTGCCGGTGAATCTCCTAGAACAGTATAGCCGTTGATGTCTACAACCAAATCGTTTTGTAATCTTCTGATATATTCTCCGGTCCTGTTTTCCATCTGTACCTGCAATATGTGCTCGTTGATATTCACCTCAAATCCCGCCTGTTCTTGGGAGTAAGAGATAAACAGGTTTCTAGTATCATTGTCTATCTTTGGTTTGTTTGCACATGAGTAGTCGTTTATGAGATACCCGTTTACTTTCTTCTGCCGTGTGTATACGTACTCTTTCGCCCATTTATAGAAACTTTTATAGTTTTTCCACGGTGATTTGCTGCATACCCAGAATTGGTGATACAGTTGTGAATAGCTTTCGGGTGAAGGTGTACCGGACAAATAAAGCACGGGCAAACCTTCGCAAATGGTTCTTATCTCCTGTGTACGCTTGCTTGGCTTGGGATATGCTCCAAGTGAATGAGCTTCATCAATTATCACAAGGTCGTACTTTCCTGTTACCTTGTGGCTGCTTTCAAAATTGACAACTTCCAGTTTAAAAGACGGCTGTAGTGCGATATAGTCGCTTTTTACGCTGGGGATGGCTTTTAGTTTGGTGATGAATAAAACACTTTTTGCATTGAATTTATCAGCGGCATATAAAGCCGTGAGCGTTTTCCCCGTCCGACATTCCATTGACAGGTAGCAGCATCCGAAAGCCATTAGCTTGTTGCCTGCCTGGATAGCTATGTTATTTTGATATTCTCTTAGTTTCATAGATTTTTCTTTGTTTTATTGAACATGAATGAAGGAATATATTTCCCTATGTTTTCATTGATGATTTGTTGTCTTTTCCTGTACTTCTGTATTTTTTTACCGTAGAGTGTTATTTTCCCTCGGTATAGTGGTTTCCCGTACTTTTTGCGTGGATCATCCAACTTGCCTAACTTGCGGAAGAATATATTTTGCTTATTTTCCATTTGGACGCTATAGACATGATTAAATGCGTACCGGCTTGCTATAATATTCCCGTCTAAAAATAGTTTTCGACATTTGCGCCTTGTGCATGGACAAACAAAATACCATACATAGCCTTGTCCTAAATTACTGGGCTCTTTTCTTAACTCTATCTTTTCCTGCTTTCTCTTCCCGTTATACACCCATATAAAGGCGCATATCTGTTCCTCTAGCGAGAAAACGATAGTGTATTGCACCCCGTTAGCGGTAAAACTTGCCGATCCTTCAGAAAGCCTGAACAGCTCTTTTAGGTCTGATAGTGCAATGTGCGGATTATGATCTATTATTGTTTTCATCTTTCTCAATCTACTAAATACTTAGACAATAAAATCAATGTTCATTAGAAAGGATTGTTTTCTGTATAACCTTTCGTATCGTAGTCGAATATCTTTGTAAGGGAACCGTCATGTTTGAATTTGACAGTTCCGACAGAACCGTTTCGATGTTTAGCTATAATCAATTCACCATAGTTGTAAATCTCATGCCCGGATGAATCCTTGACACTGATTCCATAATATTCCGGACGATGAACGAATATAACCATGTCCGCATCCTGTTCAATGGCTCCCGATTCCCGAAGGTCTGCAAGAATAGGTTTTTTATCCTGTCGCTTGTCTACTTCCCGGTTGAGTTGTGACAGAAGGATAACAGGCACATTCAATTCTTTAGCGATAATCTTTGCTTCCCGGGACATCCGGGCTATTTCCTGTTCTCTGTTTCTTGTCCCATTTGAGCTTTCGGTTATCAGCTGTAGATAGTCTATTATCACCATCCCACAGTTATTTTGCTGATGATATGAACGACACATCGCACGGATGTAACTCATACCTATAGCTGCATTATCGTTTATTGTTATCGGCAAACTGTATAAAGTTCCCCCTATCGCCTTATCTATTTGCTGTAGCTCATCTTGGCTTATATTGCCAGACCTTAATTTGCTGGGGTGTACATTGGATTCTGAAGCAATGAAACGTTCATACAGGCTGACAGAATCCATTTCTAAAGAGAAAATGACTACCGGAATACCTTGTCTAGCTGCTGA
>OJMN01001969.1_pt1 | contig 11043 bp, 9 predicted proteins | sample 1597261 | NCBI WGS metagenome assembly OJMN01 (sample SAMEA2452130, study PRJEB22498) | human gut metagenome | biome: human feces; feature: human gut; material: feces | place: Australia | collected 2012 | reverse complement strand
CTTCCATAGAACCTTTCCAAGCCTTACATCGCTTCCAAGAATCTCATCCTTAAACGCCCAAAGCAAAAGCACTGCAAAAGGTATAAAAAGCATACAATTCTCAATAGGCTCCGTAGACAAAGTACCATCCGAATTATGAAGTCCCCATCCCCCCATAATATAATCTAATGGATTAAACCAAATATCTCTATTCAGAATAGTTCTAAAAAGAATCATTGTAGAATAAAACACTAAAAGGAAAGCCCTTCTAAATGTAGAGCTTTCCTTAAAATTCTTAAACCATATTCCAAAAATATTTTTAATCAGGCTACTCTTCTTCCAGCCGTGTTCCTTTGCATAAAGAAAAACAAACATGGAAACAAAAGCCATTAGCACTGCCGCGCCAAAAGGTTGATAAAGTGCTGTAAGCACTTCTTTTATGATTTTAGTAATTATTTCATTTGCCTTATCCATAGTAAACCTTTCGTATAAATAATATCATATTACAACCTATTCTCATATATTTCCATACTCATTTTAATGCTACCCTAATTTATAGCTGTTCTTTGATACCAAAACATCTCTTAATTCCATTGCTAAACTTATTTTAACTACCCCACTCTCTGTGAATCTTTGTTGCGTCAATGCCATAACACATCCTCTCTCTTTCCGTCTTCCATATATACAACAAGATTTCAGTGTATTTGTACATTAATATAATTAAACATCATATAATACTATGTCTCATATACATTGCCCCATCAATTCTTCATCTTTACTGTCTCACTAGTACTTATAAGATACCTTGATTTTTATGATTTAATTGGGCAAACCTTTAAGCAGATACCACACCCAACACATTTTTCACAATTAATTAAAGGATATTCAAACCCTTCTTCATCAATCACTATATCAATTGCTTTTTGGGGGCACACCGCATAACAAGCCATACATCCACAACATTCTTCCTTCCTATTATATAATATTATTTTTTTTTTCATATCTGTTTTTTGCTACCTTTCTATTTTCTTGAAATTTTATTTATCCTATACTTTATTTTTGCAAAAAGTGAATTTAATCCATATTTTTTAATGATAAGAAAAATCCCACCTCTCCTATAATCGTTCCAAAATTTTTCTCTCCCCTTTGGTTTTTCAGTTGGTCTTTCTAGATTATATTGCCAGCACTGCTTGATATCACTTTTTTTGTAAAATAAACATTGCTTTATATTATTAAATAATTCAACTCCATATTCTGTATGAATCAAAAACAATGAAGTTCCCTCTGGTTCAAAAAATTCTGGAATTGTCTCCTCAATATGCCAAAAGTCACCTATTGTCAAATCAGTTTTTCTTACAATAGTTGCATATTTGCATTTATAACAATATGGGCGCAATGCACATCCGCTATAAAAAACATTCACATAGTCTTTTATCATAATCTCTTTTCCTTCTATTTCAACTAATGCACTCGGATTTTTCCACCCATTTCTTTTATCTTTAAATGTAAGATATTTAATCTTCCCCTTATATTTATTTTCAATATATTCTGCATACTCTTTCCAAAGTTTTGCACTAGGCATTCCATGACAAACAATATCTACGATATATACTCTGTCACGAATTTTTTTCATTTCACAAAACTTTCTAAATCCATCTGCCTGACATCCCATTCCAACAAATAAAATCTTTTTGTCTACATTTTGTTTCAACCAATAGTAAGCCTCATTATATATATTTCCCATTCGACTCTGCATATATTTCGATCCTATAGCTTTGTCTCTATCACTTTTGCTTTGAATTATTTTATAATTTAAATTGTAATTATCATACTCATATACCGCAGCTATAACTGCATCTCCCCTTTCTATAAAGTAATCCGATATTGCTGTGAAAGCTCCTCCTGATGAGCTTTTCATTACTATCTTCTTTTCTTTGATTCTTCCCGCATATACTCTTGTGTTAACCGTGTTTGGCATATTTTATTTATCTCCTGCACCTATTAAACTACAAATATTTTTTTAATTCTATTTTTAATGTTATTTTTTATCTCAATAAAAACAAAAAAGAACACATCCTACAATTTATATGAACTTTTATTCTCACTTTTTTTCCTTAGGTATGAATTTGTTAACCACTTTAAAAGATTTGGATTTGCTATCATATTTATTGTCCCCCCCGCTATGCTAATCACAACTGTAATAATTACTCCCCAAAAAATCAAATCATAAAATGTATTTATTCTTAATTTTATGAATCTAGAAGCAAATACAATTGAGAAAAAAAACAGATAATTTAATCCATAAATAACTATCGTTTTTTTACAAGATCTATTCATAACTTTTTTATCAGATATGTAAGCACAATATATAACTTTAACAGGTAATGCTATTGTTGAGCCAATTAAGACTCCCATAATTCCCATTTTTTGTACAAGTACAATCGATATAAAAATATTCATAAACGCTTCTAACATAGAAATATAACTTGTTTGTTTCGCATACCCCGCCAAACCAGTTAGATTTCCTGTTACATATCTGCTCCATGACAAAATTCTAATCAAGCAAAAAAATACCGGCAATGACGCATATATATAATTAATATCTGACACCCCTTTTGTATATATGCTTATAAATGGCAAAATTAATATATATGCTATAGACATTAAAATTGTCATTCCTCCCAAAAATATTGAAGTAAAATTGTCATGGAGTATTTCATATTTCTTTATATTCTCATGAAATGCCTGTCCCAGCAAATAATTTATACTTGTGTATACTGCATTTAGTAATGTGTTCAAAGCACTAAATATCATATTATATATAACATACACACTTGCCATTTTAGTACTTACAAATGTAGAAAGTATTATGTTATCAGTTGAAGAAAATATTGTCCATGCTAATTCATTAATAACATATGCATTACGATCTCTTAATTTTTCCTTTCCACTTCCCGCTTTAAAATTTATCCATTTATATTTTCGTCTAAAATATGTAACATAAAATATTACTTTTGCAATAGTTATAATGCAATAAGAAAATGGTAATAGAAACAAACTCGCTCCTACCGTTGCAAGGCCTATTCTAACCAAATAACTTATACCTTTATTAAATACTTCAACCGTTGTATTTACATAATCCTCTCCAAATGCAGATAAAATCGATGATGGAGTTTGAACAAAGTAGAATGACAATACACCTGCCATTCCCTCAAAGAACGCTGCAAAAAAAATCACCTCTTTATCTAAATTACTAACTACAAAAACAGGTGCCATTACAGAAAGAATTATTACCCCTATCCCATATAACACTGTCACTCTCTGAAAATATCGCTTTGCAGTTGTCGCAACCACAGAAATTTGTTCTTCATCTTTTTTTGCAATGCATTTGAATAATTCATTTTTTGCTGCTTGTCTTATTCCCGCTTCAAGAAGTGCCATATATGAAAAAATTTGTGTTATCGTACTTATAAGACCATTTGCATCTGAGCCATAATTTTTTAAGATAACTCTTGGAAAAACCATACCCAAAAGCAATATAATTAATTGTCCCGTAAAGCCGACTACAACATTTTTTTTTGCTTTAGATTTTTTCATATATAACCTCCATCTATCAACTAACTATTATTAATTTTCATTCTTATTTATATCTCTTATTATATATCCAACATTCGTCTTGACCAGTTTATTTCGAATACTACTTATAAGGATCAATCCAAATATTTCTATAAAAAATTGTCCTGCTAAGTAAAGAGGATTCCCTGTAAAGCCGTATATAATAAACCATAATTGACAATATAACGAAACTACAACCACTCTACTGTATTGTGTATTGTTCAAAGACTTAATTTTTTTATAAATATAAATTGTATAAACTATTCCCAAAACAAATACACTACAAAAGACGACAGTTCCAACTATACCTATCTCTGCCAACATTTGGTAATATATGTTATGTGCTGCCCATGCATTTATATAATGATATTTTGCTAAATCTACACCTGCTGTTGCTATATGTCTTGGAAAGCAAGCAAATCCTATTCCAAATATTTTATTTCTTGACCATAACATCATTGCATATTCCCAAAAATACACACGAGAATTTAAACTTGTATCTCCACCTGAGTCCAGCAAACGGTCAATTGCATTTAAAGCAGACGGCATTATCAAACTTATTGTTCCAATTCCTATAATTGCTATAACCAATAATATAAAAAATTTTTTATATTTTTGGTTATCCTTTGACATGATTGCAATAATAATCACTAAAATAAGAGGTATTACAAATAGCATTCTTTTCCCTGTAATTAATATTGTCAAAATTAAAATCATTAAATTAACCAATTCTCTAAAAACATTACAATCTTTACTAAATAATTTCGTGACTGTAAAAGCTGTAGAAAATGATACAACCTGAGCTGTATACTGGTAATCCATATATATTCCCGCATCACGTCCCATAACTGGCCATGTCACAATATATATCACTGCAATAAATACTCCAATTTTCTGTAAATATTCACACAATTTCAAAACATAGTCAACATCAAAACATATACAAGAAAAAAGTACAACAAATATAAATCTCAACCAATATGGAAACGTTACTTCTGGACAATAACTATGAAAATAGCTATAGGTAATTACTACAGCCATCAGACACGTCATAACTATTAATGTTTTAAATCTTCTATTTATTTTGACTCTTTTTTTATTTAAAAATACACCTATAAGTGAAAATACAATAGCAAGGATTAATTTTTCTCCTGCATATCCCATAATGCCTTTTTCTCCTGCATATAAAGTCATACAAATAAAAAAAGTTTGTAATCCTGCTATTAAATTATTTAAAGTTAATCGTGATTTCACTTAATTTTCTCCCCTTTTATTATTGTATTAACAAACTCTTTAGAAAAATTTATTTCTTTCTTTAGTTTATCTAGTGCTTCTTCATATTTCGGCATAGCATCTATATCCCATTTTTCCAAATTTTTACCTATAACTCTTTCTTCTAAATGTAATAAATGAAGCAAATTGCCTACTCTGCTATCACTTATTTCTGAGCACTCGGCTATCTTTACCCAAAACTTTTTTTTAAATATAATTGAAAAGGCTGTACAATGGAAAGAATCTGTAATAACATAATCAGCTCCACTTATCCAGCTTAAAAAATCTATAGGAGTGTCACAGTATCTTGGTATAAAATTTTTTGGTTTTGGTCTTAACCAAGCTTGCATTTCCACTATTTTTAATCCTGTCCTATCAGCAAGATACTGAGCAACCTCCTTCATCTTTGTTTTTTCTCCTTGTAATGTATATAGAAAAATATATCTCTTTACTTTTTTTTCATTAACTAAGCTTTTCCATTTATTCTCGTTTATTAAAAAAACAGGATCCATAACTAATTTTGTATCTGTTCTATCTGTAATCTCATTAAAAAACTTTCGGCCACTTTCTTCCCTCACCGAAACTTTATTAAAACGTTTTAACATTTCCAAATATTCTTTTTCTCTTGTTCTATATGTTCCAAAACTTGCTGCATATGAATTTAATTTTTTCTTATCTGAAACAAACGCCCCTAGATAATTGCTATCTTTTCCTGACAAATTATAATTCCAAATTTGATCGCTTCCAAACACAAAATAATCATACATATTATTTGATTCAATAACATTATTTTCTAAGTAAGTTTTGCTCAAATTCAAATATTGCTTTCTGTATTTTTCAAATGCTTTATTTTTTAGATATCTTATTGGCCAATCAGACAGGTCACGTAGTAACTTTTTAATATCCTTATTTGCCAAAGAATGTCCTCTGTAAGCCTTTTCTAAATATGCACTCCTATAGTCCACTATTTCTGCATTCACTCCTATAGTTTCTAAATATGTTTGCAATGCATAAGCTTGCAAAACTGCTCCGTAATTATTAGCTCTATGGAATGTTAAAATTCCAACTTTATTTGCCTTTTTTTCCATTTTTACATTTCCTTTTTATCCTTCTAATAATTCTATTTTTATATTTTATTATTTTATCCTTTACTCTCCTGTCTAATGGTAACCATGACGCCCCAAAATGATGAATACATCGTGTATTAGATGTTACTCCTTTATGAGCCGTAAAGTATTCCGATGGATATATAATCATATCTCCTTTTTTTTGTATTTTTTCTAGAGCTTTTATTCCATATTTCTCTTCTAACAAATGTGCTAAAATTTGTGTATTAGACATTGTTGCACTCTGCTTATAATAACTATTTGTCTTATAATACTCTAACATACTTTTACAAATTTCATGGTGAGGAACAAAAGCCATAAATCCAGTCCCTATAGTTTTATTTTCACTTTCTGTTCCTAGCACAACACCATAATCTTTTAACAATTCTGAAAAATCTCTTATAACTTCAACATCAGTGTCAAAATATATTCCACCATATTCATACAATGCATACATTCTTGCAACATCACTCACAAAAGCCATTTTTCCCGATTTTAGAGCCTCCATCGCATATTTGTATTTTTCCATTGGAAAATTTTTCTCGTCCCATTTGCAAATACGATACTCTGGAAATGTTTTTTCCCATGTTTTTATATATTTTTGATATTGATTTGGAATTTTCTCCTCACCAAACCAACAATAATGAATTATTTTTGGTATTCCTTCCATCTTCTTTCACTTCTCCTAAATATAATTTTTCCTTTTTTACTTTATCTTCTTATTTTTTTAACCCACTTGTCCACATGAGAAATTCTTAACATATGAGCAAAAACATATTTTGTTTTGCTTTTAAGCGTATTGTTTCCTATGTATCGTTGCACCTCTTTGTATCCTTTTTTCAAATATATCTGCCAAAATATTTTTCTATTTGATGGCACATTACACGGTGACTTCATATGTGGTTGATAAACTTCTGACTTATTTATAACCATTAGTTCACCACAATCATTGCCATTTAACAAAGTTTTTCCTTTTTTTGTATTACATATAACAAGAGACCAATCTCCTATTTCGTTTTCTTTCCACAAATCTGCAACACTAATATCTGAAACCCTGTGTTCTTGTGCATATTTACATTCATAACATGAAGGTCGTAAAATCAAATTTTTTAAATATACTGAAAAAAACCAATCTAAATTCGTTGAGGCTGCGTGATACTCTTTATCATTTTCAAATATTATCGCCATATCTTGTTTTTGCCCAACTCTATATTTTGCTCTAAATTTCACGTTAACTGCTTTTGAATGATACTTTTTTTCTTTGTCCTTTATATAATCATGGAAAAATTTTTCACTTCCAACCCCATGACATATAACTTCCACCGAAAAAAAATTGTCCATACAAATTTTTTTAATTTTTAAATAGTTAATAATAGCATTTACTTGACATGGTGTTCCAGAAAATAAGACTTTTCTTTTATTTGCCAAATCCACAGCAATTTGCTGGAATGCCTCACTAATATTGCTTTGAATATATTTAGAGCCTCGCATTTTATCTCTTTGCTCTTTTCTTTCTGCTCTAATGTGTATTGCATTAAACTTTTCATTTAAAACACAGCCATATACAACTCCTCCTGATTCTAATATTCTATCTGAAATCATCGTAAAAGCTCCTCCTGATGAACTATTTTTCCCCACATTTATATCATAGTGTTTAAATTTGTAAAAAGTTTGCATTTTTTCCACCTTTTAATTTTATATATTTCCCTTTAAAAATTCATACGCCTTTTTTCTCTGCATATTTAACCATTTTTTTGCATTCGCTTTCTTTGGTACATAATTCTCTTCTGAAATAATGCACTCCTTTAATCCTGCCGAATCCAACAATTCTTCAATTCGGTTATTATGTTTTCCATTTTTTAATATTATATCAGCGCCAAGTAGCTTTTCAAATATAATAGAAAAAGCTGTTCCATGAAATGAATTTGTAAAAACAGCTTCTGCGTTTTCAATCCACCACAAAAAATGATCTGGCGCATTATTTAAAATAAATTCTACACTTTTTTTATTTATTATAATGTCACATTCGTTTTCTTTTGCATACTTTTTTGCAGACGTAAGTACATTTACATCCTCTTGAATTAAATAAACAAAGATATATCTTTTTTTTAATTTTCTTTTAGTAGCAACCCTTCTCCACTGTTCCAATGTCAATAAAAAAACCGGATCTGGCAGTATCGAAGTATCTTTAGGCAAATCTAATTTTTTTATAGATGATGCTTCTCTTACAGAAATTGCATCAAAACTATTTAAATAATTCTTTAATTCATCTACTTTTTCTTTTTCAATTTCTGTAGTCCCCATACTAGCCGCATATGATATTTTTCTTTTTTCTTGTTCAACAAAATCCAAAAAATAAGTGGTATCATTGCCAGAACATCCAATATTCCAAATCTGATCACTTCCCGCTACGAATGTTGAATACATTGTATTACACTTTTTTATATTTTCTTTTTTATATTTATTACTAGATAACATTAAATTTTTTTTCCTAAAACGGTCAAAGCTATGACGTTTTATCCTATAATATAATGCTAATGGGATTTTTTTCACAAAATTTCCACCTTGTACATATCTAGTTTTCTCTACTTCTTCACATTCATAATCAATTATTTCCGTTCTAAAATTAATTTCTTTATCTATAAACTCACATAGTGCATATGCTTGCAAAACTGCACCTAAATTATCTGCGCCATGAAAAGTTAATATTCCAATTTTCTTCATCAAAATTTCTCCATATTATTTTTTTGCATATTTATTTATCAAAATTAAGTTTGTGTAACACCACTAATTTCAAATGTTTTTTTCCATTTTACATATATAATCTTTGCTGGTAAGAAAGAAACAATAAATAAAACCTTATTCTTTGTATTTTTAAACAAATAATGTATTTTTTTCTTTGCAAATCTTCCATAAATTTGATATTGTAATGCAGATTTAACCTTTGCTTTAATATTAGAGTCTGATTCCAAAAACACTTTTGCTCTTGCTACACATCCATTCGGAGAGTTTATGTTGTGTCTTCTTCGATTATTAGTTAATCCTTCTTCAAGATAATCCGAAATATAAATAACTTTATTAAAGAATCTCATCTTATACGTCTTAGACATCTGTATCCAAACAATATCTTCTCCTAAAAATTTCTCATCTTTAAATTCCGGAAATGGATATTCTTTCAAGCAATGAGTATACCAAACTTCAGCCATATCTCCACCGATTTCCCTATTAATTCTACACTCAACATATGACTCCTTCATTCCATCTTCTGGCACTCCTGATGTGCTCAAATAACCACCATTTGATTTTCCTCTCAAAAAACTAAAGCCACAAAGATCACCTTCATCTTTATATTTTTCATATGTTTCTTGAATAGTTAAAATTGCATCATCTGTTAACATATCATCACTGTCAACGATAAACGTCAACGGTGTCTTTATAAACTGATACCCATAATTAAGAGCCGTGTGTTTTCCCCCATTACTTTTTTTATAATAATTGATAGAAAAGTCAGCTTCCTCCTTTATCTTACTAATATACTTTTCTGTATCATCAATGCTTCCATCATCAACAACAACCCATTTAAAATCTAACTTCTCTTGATTGCATAATGATGTGTACAGATTATGCAACAGCTTTTCTCTATTATAAGTAGGTGTTAGAATTGTAATATCACTCATTTACATCCTCTCTTTTTAATTTGATTTGTGTTTATAATCTCTCTTTAACTATTTTTATTGCCTTATGTAAATATGTTTTAGGTTTATTAAATTTAAAATCAATAAACCATGATAAGTCTTTATCTTTCCAAAAGTCTTTATCATCTGCAAATGCTAGTTGTGTTGTTTTCCAATAACTTGTTTTTATTGGAGTCGTCTCCAAAAATTTTTCTATTTCTTTCATTTTTTCACTATCATATCTAAATCCAAACTTATTAGGATCTCCATGTGCAGCCAACACGTTCATTATCGTTCTATAACATTTTTCACATTTGCAACAATTTCTCCCATTTTCCTTATGCCAACACACTTGAAGTTGAAAATATTTGTTTGTATCAAAAGCGTACTCAACGATCTTTTTAACCTTGTCATTTCTGTCCAATTCTGCATCTGCTGAAACAAATTTACAACCACAGTAATTAATAGCGTTAACTATTTCCTCGTTGTTTGCGTCAAATGCACTATCTTGTGACGAATGTGAAGAGCCAATATAATGATAATTAATATTTTTTGAATAAATAATTGGCGATATAATCGCTGTCATTGTTACTATATGTGCAACGCTTGCCCAATATCCTGACCATTGTTCTCTACTAATAAACTTTTTAAATTTTTCATCAAATGAGTATTCTTTAAAAAGTTCCCTACAGTTAGATTCAATAAAGCAATAATCTGTTCCCTTTATATCCTCTTTTATCTCTTTTAAATATTTTTCAAGCCTATTATGTGCCTCTTGATTTGAAAGGGCTATATCTCCACCCACAATATTAATCATTAGTGGCTTTAATTCAACTGTTTCAACTAATGCGCTTGTTGCATCAACACCTCCTGTAAAAAATACAGATGTTTTATCTCTTTCAACTCCATCTGTTTTATTTTTAACAATACTTGCCGGTATCACTTCTAGCTTTAATTTTCCTTTTGGATACATTTTGTTGAAAATCGAATTAAGTTTTTTTACTGATTCTAAATAATCTGCATCTATTTCTTTTATTTCGATAGGAATTTGATATAACATTGCAACTCCCATCATCGTTCCTATAAACGGAATCGACAATACCGAATTTGGAATTTCATCCACTCTTACTTCTTCAGGAACCTTTACAAATAGTTTTCCTTCTCCTTCATCAATCCATGTCTCATTAATATGCTTTTTTATTTCATCTGGAATATCGTTTAAATATGGAAATTTAGCAGATTTTGTTTGACAATTAGGCAAACTCACTTCAATAGCTATTACTTGACCTTTTCCAGCAATTGGACTATACACCAATGCTCCAGGTGAAATAACCTGATTTTTCTCTTTCTCCGTAAAACCTTTTTGTTGTTCCATTCTACTTATTTTTTCATTGATC
>OJMN01001968.1_pt1 | contig 11043 bp, 13 predicted proteins | sample 1597261 | NCBI WGS metagenome assembly OJMN01 (sample SAMEA2452130, study PRJEB22498) | human gut metagenome | biome: human feces; feature: human gut; material: feces | place: Australia | collected 2012 | reverse complement strand
ACTTCAACTGCAAATTTCTTGCCTGCAATTCCAAGGAAGACACCGATGAATACGCCGGTACCGCCTACGATAAGTGCAGCAATCAATACTCCTGTTATACTCATAACACGGTCCTCCTTCTGTTAAATGATTCCTGAGAATCCAAAGAACGCGATGGACATCAGTGCTGCAGTAAGCAGTACGATCGGAGTTCCCTGGAAAGACTCACTGATATCGTTGTATTCGATCTTCTCACGGATACCAGCCATGATCACGATCGCGATCGTGAATCCGACTGCTGTGGAGAATCCGTATACAACACCTTCAAGAATGTTATATCCTTTTGTTACACAGTTCAGTGATACACCAAGTACTGCACAGTTTGTTGTGATCAACGGGAGATATACACCAAGTGCATTATAAAGCGGAGGCATAACCTTCTTGAGGAACATTTCTACAAACTGAACGAGTGCTGCGATAACCAGGATAAATACGATGGTCTGCAAATACTCAAATCCTGCCGGATGTAAGATGAACTGGTAGATCGCACCGGTAATGAAAGATGCGATTGTAATAACGAAAACAACTGCGCCGCCCATGCCGGCTGCTGTCTCAATTTTCTTAGAAACACCAAGGAAAGGACAGATACCGAGGAACTGGCTGAGTACGACGTTGTTAACAAGCGCCGAACCAACTGCTATAATAAGTAATTCTTTCATCTCTTATCTCCCTCCTATTCCTTTTCCTGACCTGTCGGGAACACGTGTCCGTCGCATCCGCCGCATGAAGCACATCCGCCTTCACAGCATCCCTGCGCTTTGACAACTTTCTTTCCTTTTGCTTCCAGTTTCTTCATGATCTTGTTACGTGCCGCAACAAGGAACGCAAGGACAAGGAATGCACCAGGAGCAAGGATGAAAATAGTAACAGGTTCGTAGATATCAGGCATAACCTGAAATCCGAATAATTTTCCGGAACCAATCAGCTCTCTGACGATACCGATGCAGGTAAGACCAAGTGTGAATCCAAGTCCCATACCAATACCATCAAATACAGATGGAAGGACCGGGTTCTTTGATGCATATGCTTCTGCACGTCCGAGGATGATACAGTTAACTACGATCAGAGGAATATATACACCAAGTGATGCATAAAGACTAGGTACAAAACCTTCCAGAAGGAACTGTACCACAGTAACAAGTGTTGCTACGACTACGATAAATGCCGGCATACGAACCGAATCCGGAATGATCTTACGCAGCATGGAAATCAAAAGGTTTGAGAAAATCAATACCACTGTGGTAGAAAGTCCCATACCAATACCGTTGATTGCGGATGTTGTAACCGCCAGTGTCGGACACATACCAAGCATCATAACAAAGGTCGGGTTTTCTTTTACAAGACCGTTATAAAGTCTTTCTGTACATTTATTCATTTCCACTACCTCCTAACGCTGTCTGGTAATATCCAAGTGCTGTGTTGACAGCTCCTGTGACTGCACGGGAAGTGATGGTTGCACCACTCAAAGCATCGATCGGCTGTCCGTCTCCGCCGTCTTTGGATACATAGAATTTTTCAGCCTGCTGTCCTGCAAACTGATTGTAAAAGCTTGGTTCTTTCGCACGCATACCAAGACCTGCTGTCTCGCTGATGGAAAGGAAAGAAATGCCATTTACCGTACCGTCACTCATGATACCGACTGTGATCTGGATATCTCCGCCGTAACCATCTTTGTCGGTTACTGTTATAACATAACCAGCTTCGCTTCCATCCATAACAGCAGAATAGACTTCATCTACTGTTGCATTCGTTCCCATCTTTTTGATTGCTTCTTTGGCAGCTTTCTGATCTACGTCCATTGCCTCAAAGGAATCTGCTTCCGGATAAACGGCCTGACAGGCTTCCTGTTTCTGCTTTGCCTGTGTCTGTGCGATTGGACCTTTTGTTACTTCGTAAGCAGCTCCAAGTACCAGACCGGATACAACGGTGATTGCTGCAAGGATCAGTGTATTTTTGATAATCTTATTCATTATTTTTCTCCTCCTTTACCGAAAGGCTTTGGAAGAGTAACTCTCTCGATCAGCGGTACAAGAAGGTTACTGAAGATGATCGCATAAGATACACCTTCTGCTGAACCACCGAACAGACGGAACAGACCAGTCAGACATCCAAGAAGGATACCATATACGATCTGCCCTTTTTTGGTGATCGGGGAAGTTACATAATCGGTTGCCATAAACCATGCTCCAAGCATCAGACCACCACCACAGAGTTCTGCTGTCATGTACTGAACGTTGAAGAATCCAATTCCATCTACAAATCCACCAAAGATTCCGATGAAAAGTGCAAATGTCACAATATATGTACCCGGGATACGAAGATCAATGATTCCTTTGAGGATCAGGATGATCGCTCCGATCACGATTGCGATAACGGATGTCTCACCGATGGTTCCGGCAATATTTCCGATCAGCATGTCCATACTGTTCACACCGTCAAGTGCTGCATTTCCTGCTTCGATATTAGCACGGATCGTTGCCAGTGGTGTTGCACCGGATACGCCGTCATATACGAAGCTTGTCATTCTTCCTGTGAAGGAAATAAGAAGGAAACATCTTGCTCCAAGTGCAGGGTTCATGAAGTTCTGTCCCAATCCGCCAAAGAGCTGCTTTACAACCAGGATTGCGAATACACTTCCGATGATTCCCATCCAGATCGGGGCTGTCGGCGGAAGGTTGAGTGCAAGCAGAAGTCCTGTAACTGCGGCACTGAAATCCTTGATCGTAATCTTTTTATGCATCAGTTTTTCGTAAATGTACTCCGTAAGAACTGCTGCTGCTGTTGTCACAATAACAAGCAGCCATGCATGTGTGTCACGGAAGTTGTAAATTCCAAAGAAAGTTGCCGGTAACAGAGCGATGATAACCCACAGCATGATATTGCCGGTTGTCTCTTTAGAACGGATATGTGGTGAAGATGATACTTTTAACTGTTCACTCACTTTTGTTCACCTCTTCCTCTCTATTCTATTTTTTCTTTTTGTTGGCAAGTGCGGTTTTTCTCATCGATCCGATTGCCTGCTTCAGTTGTCTCTTAGCCGGACATACATAACTGCAGGATCCACATTCTACACATTCAAGACCATTGAATTTGAGGAACGCTTCTTCGTCATGGCGTTCTGCAAAATCAGCCAGTCTTGACGGAATAATGCGGCTTGGACAGGCGTCAACGCACCGTCCGCAGTTGATACATGCTGTCGGTTCACAGGCTGATACTTCATCTTTTGACATGCAAAGAATAGATGAAGATGTCTTGGTGATCGGTGTATCTGTCGTATACATCGCAAATCCCATCATCGGTCCACCTGAAATAACTTTTTCACAGCCTTCTTTGAGTCCGCCGGCGGCTTCGATCAGTTCGTTCTGGTTGGTTCCGAAGAGTACTTTGTAGTTACCAGGATTTACAACTCCATCCCCTGTTACAGTAACGACACGTTCCATAGAAGGAATGCCTTTTACTACTGCATTGTAAATGCTGATGATGGTCTCTACATTGTCTACTACACATCCAGCATCTGCCGGAAGCATGGTAGAATTGATCGCACGTCCTGTATTTGCAAAAATCAGCTGACGTTCTGCGCCCTGTGGGTACTTGGTCATCATCTCTCTGACTTCCATACGAGGCTCGTCCTTGGTCAGCTCTTTTAATTTTGCGATACAGTCCGGTTTGTTATCTTCGATTGCAAATAAACCTTTCGCATTGTCAAAAAGCTTCAGGATCACACGCATACCTTCTACCAGAAGTTCCGGATTCTCCAGCATTCTTCTGTAATCGGCAGTAATATACGGCTCACATTCCGCACAGTTTGCAATGATATAATCAATCTTGTCTGGCTCTTTTGGTGAAAGCTTCACTCTGGTAGGGAAACCTGCTCCACCCATACCTACTACGCCAGCCTCTCCAATGATATTCAGAATCTCTTCTTTTGTCAGTTCAGAAAGAGGTTTTGGCTGTGGATATTCTACTTCTTCGTACTGACCGTCATTTGCAATGATGATACTGTTCACTTTAGAACCTGTCGGATTCACACGTGGTTCAATCGCTTTTACAGTACCTGATACGGATGCATAGATCGGTGCAGACACGAAGCCCCCCGCTTCGGCAATTTTCTGCCCTTTAAGCACATGGTCACCTTTTGCTACTACTGGCTTAGCCGGTGCTCCGATATGCTGGGATAACGGGTATACAAGATCACCCTGTGGCAGAAGTTCTACGATTGCCTTGTCTTTCGCAAGACTTTTTCCGTCGTTCGGATGAACTCCGCCTTTAAATGTCAAAAGTCCCATTTTGATATCCTTCCTTCCTATTTTCTCTCTTATAAATATACTAAAATAAATCCTGCAATTCCAGTAACTTTCGTCATTTTATTGTATATTTTCCAGTACATCTTGTCGTTTTTTTAACACAATAGTCTCCCTACACAAAAAAGAGAGGCTACTACGACCTCTCTTTGTGAATTTTCTGACTATTCGGTAAAATTTTTCATCTTACTTATCGAGATCACTTATGGATCCGAAAACTTTTTCAGCTGTAGTTAGTTATGTCTACCAGTTTTTTCAAACAAAAGATAGAGACTTCAATCAGTCTCTATCCTTGTATATCTTATTTAATTATTCTTCAGTTTCTTCCTGAGCTTCTGTATTTTCAAGTGCTTTCATGCTAAGGCTGATCTTCTTGTCAGCTTCGTTAAGATCTACGATCTTAGCTGTAATCTCCTGACCTACAGAAAGTACGTCTGAAGGTTTTTCAACATGTGCTCTTGAGATCTGTGATACATGAAGGAGTGCATCTACTCCAGGAGCAAGTTCTACGAATGCACCAAAGTCTGTCATTCTTGCAACTTTTCCTGTTACAACTGTACCTACAGCGTACTTCTCAGCTGCGTTAGCCCATGGATTTGTCTCCGGGAATTTTAAGCTGAGTGCAACTTTTGTATCATGGATATCTTTAACAAGAACTTTAAGAGTTTCACCAACTGTGAATACTTTCTTCGGATTGTCAACTCTTCCCCATGACATCTCAGAGATATGAAGAAGTCCGTCTACTCCGCCGAGATCGATAAATGCACCGAAATCTGTTACGTTCTTAACTGTTCCTTCGATCACATCACCGACTTTAAGTTTAGCGAAGAGTTCTTTCTGCTTTTCTGCTCTTTCAGCAACAAGAAGCTGTCTTCTGTCACCGATGATACGGTTTCTTCTTGGATTGAATTCGCTGATAACAAATTCGATTTCCTGATCTTTGTACTTAGAAAGGTCTTTTTCGTAAGTATCTGATACAAGACTTGCCGGAATGAATACTCTTGCTTCATCTACAACAACGCTTAATCCACCACCAAGAATCTGAGTAACCGGTGCTTTCAGGACTTCTTTGTTCTCGAATGCTTCTTTTAATCTTTCGTTACCTTTTTCTGCAACAAGTCTCTTGTATGTAAGAAGAACCTGTCCTTCTCCATCATTGACTTTCAGTACTTTAACAGTCATCGGATCACCAACAGAAACAACAGTTGTAAGATCTACACTGTTATCATTGGTATATTCACTTCTGGTGATGATACCGTCTGCTTTGTATCCTATATTTAAGATGATTTCATCTGGCTTAACATCAATTACAGTACCATCTACGACCTCTCCATTATGAATTGTTTTAAATGACTCGTCTAACATTTGTTCAAAAGTTAATTCTGACATTATTTTGAACCTCCTCAATTATATTGTTGGGCGTGGATGCCCCTGCTGTAATACCTACTGTTTCCACGGACCTTAATTGATTCATATCAAAATCGTCAAGTGTCTGTATATAGTACGTATTGTGACATTCCCTGCTGCATATTTCATACAGTTTCTGGGTATTGGAACTATGTTTGTCTCCGATTACAATCATAGCATCCACCTCTTTTGCAATGCTCCTTGCTTCTGTCTGACGCTCTCTGGTTGCATTACAAATCGTATTTAAAACACTTATATCATAACCCTTTTCTGAAATAATTTCAACTAAATCTTTGAATTTATTGTAATTAAATGTCGTCTGAGACACAATACAAATTCTTTCGGATGTAGTATTTTCAAATTTTTCTGCTTCTTCTGCATTTTTTATAACGGTTACATTTTCTCCTGCCCAGCCCCGGATTCCTTCAACCTCAGGGTGATCCGGATTACCAATGATAATGATCCGGCTGCCTTTTTTACTTTCTTCGGCAACAATCTTATGGATTCTTTTCACAAACGGACAGGTTGCATCTACATATTCGATGCCTTTTTCATCCATTAGATCACAGATTCTCTTTGGAACACCATGAGAGCGGATAATCACCAGTCCTTCTTCCAGACCTTTCAGTTCTTCCTCACCGCGCAGGACTTTTACGCCATGTGCTTCCATGTCCTTTACAACCTCTTCATTATGGATGATCGGACCATAAGTATAGATCTGTTTTCCCATCTGTTTTTCAACCTGCTCATATACTGTATCGACAGCGCGTTTTACACCAAAGCAGAATCCGGCACTTTTTGCGCGTATTACTTCCATTTTTAGGTTCCTCCTGTTGTTTTTATTTTTCTGATAAGTGATTCTTTTTACATACTTAGAAATTTGAAACATGCATAGCGCAGATTCATCCGCATCTTCAGATTACATTTTTCGCCCGGAACAGTAAGTTTTTTCATGAACCGGTTCAGTGTACGTTTCTCATATTCTTCCATCAATTTACACATATGTCGAAAATCTCCCTTCGTCATACGCAAATTATAATTTCTCACAGTATCCGAATAATCTGCTCATATATCAGTATTTCTTTCGGTCCAATATTCTTATTATCATGATAATGACCAAAGAACCACTTCTTAAAATTTACCCGCTGCTTCACTAACTCCAGATAATCCGTCATGGAATCTGCTGAAAAAGTCTTATCTACAAATTGTTTCTGGGTACTTGTAGCACAACAATGACTGATAATAAAATCTACCTCATTGTTATACTGAGATAAATTTCTTAATCCTTCTTCCATTTCCTCTTTTGAAGCCATTTCTTCCTTCCACCACGAAATATGATTCACACGATAAGGCAGCCATTCCTTATCCAGTTCTTTCTTTTTCTTCTTAAAATCCGGGGCTTCTGGATCTAAAATCCCACCGTCTATATCATGACTTTTTGCTCCGCCGAATACAAAAAATTTCTTTCCGCAAAGTTGAAAAACCTGTCCTCGCATAAGATGGATCACCGAAGGTCTAATCTTATGTACATTTCCACCATTCCATTTTTCTATAGGATAGCTGTAAAGCCTGTCAAAATTCTCATGGTTCCCCTCACAAAAAAGAGTTGTAAAAGGACGATCTTCCAGCCAGTCCATCCAATGCTTCTCATGTTTATTTTCTTCAAAGCGATTCCATACTCCGCCAAAATCACCGCAGATAATGACATAATCATCTTTTGTCATTTCATATTGCTCCGGGAAAATTTTAGTATTGAACTTGGTAAAATCAGCGTGACAGTCACCGGTTACATAAATCATCCTTACTGCTCCTCTTTGATTAAATATTTTACGGGGACTTCTTTTGTTAACCATACTCCATTTTTTGATAAGAAAAATGAATATCCATCGTCATACATTTCTTTTGTTTTTACGATATAAAGCACTGGTTTTCCGTGACGTGAACCGACTTTCGTAGCTGTAGCTGCGTCTGATGATAAATGCACATATAACCTACCCTTTGGAATCAATCCTTGTTGATCAATGGATGCAACATATTTTTCTCCAGTTCCATGCCAGAGCGTTTCAGGCGGTATTGCTGCTGGTAATTCTACATCAACAGGAATCGAATGTCCCTGATTTGCCCGAATCTTTGTTTTATCTTCATTAAAGGTAAATCTTTGCTTATTATCTGTCCGAACAATTTCTTCCAGTATTTCTCTGTTAAATTTACGGGTTTTGGAAATTCCGGCAATCAGCTCGTCTACATTTGCCCAGCCATGTTCATCCAACTGGATTCCGATTGTTTCTGGTTTATGGCGCAGGATTAAACTTACAAATTTACTTGTACTTGTTAAATTCATTTTCATTCTCTTTTCTTTTGGAAAATTCATATCTTTATATTACCATAATCAAATATACTGCACAATAAATGACCCAACTTATCTATACCAATTTTTGTATAAATAAATCAGATCATTTTCTTATCACTCTTAATCAACGCAAGCCGTGTAATTCGTTAACTTAAACTTGATAATGAACGCATAACTAAATCAATATCTTTATTTTCCAATTCCTGAATAATATGTAAATATGTTTTCTGTGTTGTTGTCATACTCGAATATCCCAATCTTCTTGCTACACTAGCAATAGATACGCCTGTAAACAGCAGTAAAGACGCATGCGTATGCCGCAAACCATGAATTGATATTACTGGTATATTGCATTCTTTACAGTGTCTTGCAAGTATATTGTTTACTGTTGAATTGTATACTGCCCCATCAACAAAAATTGGCTTATCCTCTGGCAATTGCTTAATTAGTTCAGAAAATCTCATTCCTGTTTTTGCAACCAACAAAATAAAATAGTCCCAATTCACCTTATCTTTCAGCTCTAGTGATGCCAATAAATTGTTGCCCTACTTGTCACGGTAATTATCCTGCTCGAATCATCGATGTTATAAATGGTGAAGCGGATTGTCCTTATTGTTCCGGTCGTAAAGCACTTCCTGGAAAAACATCCTTTGCCGCGCTTCATCCTGATTTAATGGAAGATTGGGATTTTATTGCAAACTATTGCCTTATAAATCCCGATGAAATATTAGATACATATTCACAAAAGGTTTGGTGGAACTGTAAAAGAAGCTCTGAACATAAATATCCATTGAGTCCAGCTGATAAAGTTTTCTATCAAAAGAGACATCGGGAATCCTGCCCTTATTGCAAAGGACGTCGCAGAAAAAAGAAATTTTTCTAATGTAAATGAAATAGTTTCAAAAAAAGAGATTTTCAAATGACATATGCCAAATGAAAATCTCTTTTATTTTGTACGTTTTTCAATTTTTCATCAAAAATCAACATTTAACTTCTCATGGAATTATGTACGTTTTCGTCGATTTTTTGAATTTTTCCAATTTAACTTTCCACGGAATTATGTACGTTTTTGCCGATTTCCGCGAAAAAAATTTTTTTACTTACTTTAACTTACTTCAGTTACTTCGTTTCTTACCAGTATCTTCTATACCAGTGGTATGCATAATTAACACTTGTATAACATACGACCTCACCCGGCTGCGGTGCATGAATCATCTGTCCGCCTCCTGCGTAGATTCCCACATGTCCTCCGTAACACACAACATCACCCGGCTGTGGGTCTGACACTGCCTGTCCGCCACTTCCCTGACTGTATGAGTTACGTGTAATTGGAATACCACATGCCTGATGTGCCAGGTATACAAGACCTGAACAATCAACACCACTTCCCGAAGTACCGCCCCATACATAAGGAACTCCAAGGTATGCTGCTGCTGCACTTAAAATAGCGCTTCCGTTGCCATATGTACTTCCACCGTTATCACTACTGCTGTTATTATTACTTGTATCCGGAGTCACTGTCGGGGTACTTGGTGTACTTGGTGCACTCGGTGTAACGGTTGTGTTGTTATTATTGTTATTTGTTGTATTACCTACAGTCTGTGAACCACTGTTGCTTGTCGATGCAACGGTCGAATTTGACTTTGTTGACTCAGCTGCTTTTGCTGCCTTTGCAGCTTCTTCTGCCTGCCTCTTTGCTTCAGCTGCTGCTACAGCTGCCTGAAGCTGTTGATCCAGATCTGCGACTTCTTCTTTCTTAGATTCCAGCGTATTACTCAGCGTCGTCTGCTCTGCCTCATAATCAGACTGCATAGACTCCAGATTCGCCTGATCTTCTTCAAGCTGTGCTTTCAGATCTGCAATCTGCTGCTTGGTATCAATATATTCCTGAAGCTGCTTTCTGTCATAACTATGTACGTTCTGAACATACTCTGCTTTGTTAAGTAAGTCTGAGAAATTCTCAGCACTGATCAGAGTCTCAATCGCAGTCGAGTTGCCTTCTTCATACATATACTTGATACGCTTCTTCATATCTTCGTACTGCTGATGTTCTTTTTCTTTAGCAACAGTAAGATCATCCTGTGCCTGTGTGATCTGCTGACCTGTTGACACCAGATCATCTTCCAGCTTACTCATTTTTTCAATTAGTGTCTGCAATTCTGACTGAAGAGAATTCACTTCACTCTGTGCTGCATTTTTACTATTCTGCAGATTGCTGACATCATCTGCAAATACTGGCGTAACTACCATTGAACTTGCAAGAACAGATGCCAAAAATACTTGTTTAAATTTTATCATAATCACCCATCCTATATTTTTTACTAATTATTTTCCTAACCCTCTGGTCGATTATATACCATTTTTCTATTTTTTGCAATACAATTTAACATTTTTGTAATATTCTACTAGGGTATCATAATATACTGATATTTTCGTTATCACTCCTAATAACCATTCCTTGCGTAATCCTTATTATTTATGCTAAACTGACTTCATAATCAATAAATCTAGAATACTAAATAAGAAAGAAGGATTCCACTATGAATTTCAAATTCAACCATAACAACTTAAATGTACGTGACCTTGAAAAATCAATTCAATTCTACAAAGATGCACTCGGACTCACCGTAGTCCGCGAAAAAGATGCTGCTGACGGAAGTTTTAAGCTCGTCTACCTCGGTGATGGAAGCTCCGTTCATCAGCTCGAGCTCACCTGGCTTCGCGACCGTACAGAACCGTACAATCTCGGCGAATGTGAATTCCATCTTGCCTTTGTTACCGATGAATATGAAAAGCTTCATGAGCAGCATAAACAGCAGGGTGTGATCTGCTACGAAAATGAAGCCATGGGAATTTACTTTATCTCTGATCCCGACGGTTACTGGATCGAGATCATTCCTACCAAGTGAGGAGCACGCTATGACGAACTGTGAGGACTGCGTTTAT
>OJMN01001963.1_pt1 | contig 11064 bp, 10 predicted proteins | sample 1597261 | NCBI WGS metagenome assembly OJMN01 (sample SAMEA2452130, study PRJEB22498) | human gut metagenome | biome: human feces; feature: human gut; material: feces | place: Australia | collected 2012 | reverse complement strand
CATTTCGGACATCAGACAAGAAGATGGAACCCTAAAATGGCTCCATACATCTACACAGAGCGTAACGGTATCTACATCATTGACTTACAGAAGTCTGTTGGCAAGGTAGATGAGGCATATGATGCAATTTCCGATATCGCTGCTCAGGGTGGTACCATTCTTTTCGTTGGTACAAAGAAGCAGGCACAGGATGCTATTAAGACTGAGGCAGAGCGTTGCGGAATGTACTATGTAAATGAGAGATGGTTAGGTGGAATGCTTACAAACTTCAGAACCATCCAGAGCCGTATTGCACGTCTGAAAGAAATCGAGACCATGTCTGAAGATGGAACATTTGATGTTCTGCCAAAGAAGGAAGTTATTGCACTGAAAAAAGAGTGGGATAAGTTAGAGAAGAACCTTGGCGGAATCAAGGATATGAAGAGAATTCCTGACGCTATCTTTATCGTAGATCCTAAGAAGGAGAGAATCTGCGTACAGGAAGCACAGTCTTTAGGAATCACACTGATCGGTATCGCTGATACAAACTGTGATCCGGACGAGTTAGATTATGTAATCCCAGGTAATGATGATGCAATCAGAGCCGTTAAGCTTATCGTTTCCAAGATGGCAGATGCTGTTATCGAGGCAAAGCAGGGAACTGAGGAAGTTGCTGCAGAAGCTGCTGAGGAGACAGTAGAAGAATAATTTTTGCATAATCATTCGAGAATTGGAGGAAAAAAAGATGGCAATTACTGCTGCTATGGTTAAGGAACTGCGTGAGATGACAGGCGCAGGCATGATGGATTGTAAGAAAGCTCTGACAGAGACAAACGGAGATATGGATGCCGCTGTTGACGTTTTGAAAAAAAGCGGTGCAGCCAAGATGGAAAAGAAGCAGAGCAGAATCGCTGCGGAAGGTATCGCAAGAGTTGCAGTAAACGGAAATGTTGCTGTTGTAGCTGAGGTTAACTCAGAGACAGATTTCGTTGCTAAAAATGAAACATTCCAGGAGTTTGTTCAGACAGTTGCAGATACAGCACTTGCTTCTGATTTAAACGGTGGAGCAAACGGCGAAGATATCGAGGCACTTCTTGCAACAAACGGACTTAGTGATCTGCTTGTTGAGAAGACAGCAACAATCGGAGAGAAGTTATCTGTGCGCAGATTCGCAAAGGTAACCGGTGATGCTGTTGCTTCTTATATTCACGGTGGCGGAAGAATCGGTGTTGTTATCGCTGCAGACGGTGCATCTGATGATGCTGCAAAAGAGGCTCTTACAAACATTGCTATGCAGGTTGCTGCAATGAACCCACAGTATATCAGCAGAAACGATATTTCCGCTGAGGAACTTGCAAAGATCAAAGAGATCACAATTGACAGTGCATTAAATGATGCAACAACTCTTCCAAAGCCTATCTTAAACAAATTACTGGACAAGGCAATCGGCGAGAAGGTATGGAGTGATGAGGATATCAATAACTTCGAAGAGCATAAGAGCAATATGAATTATGTCTGGAATTTCCTTTCCGATGCTGCAAAGGTTCAGCTGGGTGAGCTGGCTATGGCAGATAAGGCATCTATCACTGCTGAGAAGATGTTCGGCGGTCTTGTAGAAGGTCGTGTATCCAAGCAGTTAAAGGAGATCTGCCTTCTTGATCAGACATACGTTAAGGCGGAAGATGGCAAGCAGTCCGTAGCTAAGTATCTTGAGTCTGTTTCCAAGGATCTTAAAATCACCAAGATGATTCGTTTCGAAGTTGGCGAGGGTATGGAAAAGAAACAGGAAGATTTCGCAGCAGAAGTTGCTGCACAGATGAACGCATAATCCGTTCACAGAGTCAAGCTGTGTGAAAACACAAAAGGAGTCGTGGTTTTGGAAAAATAAAGAAACCGTGGCTCCTTTTTTATAACAATTTTACAACAACAGGGAATTAAATCTTTACAAGTTTTCAAAATATGTTAAAATAGAAAAGGATATTTCCCGGTGGAGGAACAGGATGAGTACAAAAGATTCAGAAGCTCTGGAGCAGCAGCGCCAGAGGAGAAATCGCATCAACCGTATGAAAACGGGAATCATTGTGACGATTACGGTATGGATGCTTGTCTCACTGTTGGCAATTATCCTTCTGACGGTGCAGGTAGCACGTTTGAGCAGCCATGTAAAGAGACTGGAGAAAGCGGGACAGACAACCGTTTCGCAAAATATTCCGGATTCTGAAAATGTGCAGGCTGCGGATACAGAAAGCAGTGGGCAGGAGACACAGAAATCTGCTTACGATAAAGTTGTGACGGGGATTGATTCCGGGGACAATATGGCAAAAGCGGGAGATGCACATAAAGTATATCTTACTTTTGACGGCGGACCGGATGAAAATACGGACAAGATTCTCGACGTATTGGATAAATACGGAGTAAAAGCAACTTTTTTCGTAGTAGGGGATGATTCCAAGGATATGCAGGAGGTCTATAAGAGGATTGTAAAAGACGGACATACACTTGGAATGCATTCCTTTTCCAACAAATACAGTACAATATATGCCTCCACAGAGGCATTTGAACAGGATTTTGATAAGATTTCCTCATATCTGAAAGACGTTACGGGAGTTAATAGTCTCTATTATCGTTTTCCGGGAGGAAGCAGCAATGAGATCAGCAATGTAAATATGGCTGAATTCGTTCGTATCTTAAATGAAAAGGGAATTACATACTTTGACTGGAACGTTTCCGCAGGAGATACTTCATCGGATTATACGGTGGATGATGTTGTGACAAATGTGACAGAAGGAGTAAAAAGATACAAAACCTCGGTTGTGTTATTACACGACGGAGATGACAAGTCAACAACGGTAGAGGCTCTGGAATCTTTGATTCAGAAACTGCAACAGATGAAAGCTGAGATTCTGCCGATTGATGAAAATACAAAAGTCATTCAATATATCAAGGCAGATAGTGTTGAATAAGTAGTATGAGTGGAGGAAGCACGATGGGATTATTTAAAGATTTTAAGGATGATTTTTCTCAGGCGGTCAATGAAATGATGCCGGGAGCAGACGCTCCGGAAAAAGAAAACAAAGCAGAAGATCTGGTAGTTAACACTCTGGGAGAAGATGTGGATGTAAAATCCGAATTATCCAAACTGGATGGTTTACTGGAACAGGTACAGAAGGACGGCGGGTCTGATACACAAAAGTTAGAGTCGGAGCTTCCACCAATTCACAAAGAGGATAAAAAACCGGTGATCACACCAGCTGTGGACCCGGTAATCAATACATTTAATGAGGAGAAAAAAATTATGAGCGACACAACAATGGAAACCCCAAAGCCAACAGCACCAGTGATGAATAACAAAGTGAATCCGGATGCAGTTTCAGATGAGACATCTGTTATAACCGCAGGAACTGTTCTGACCGGTGATATCGCGTCTGACGGATCATTTGATATTCAGGGAACCATCAACGGAAATGTAACCTGTAATGGTAAGCTGGTTGTAACCGGAACCATTAACGGAAACAGTGCAGCTTCAGAGTTTTTTGCTGATGTGGCAAAAGTTGAGGGAGAAGTTGTAAGTTCCGGTACAGTTAAGATTGGAGCCGGTTCTGTGATCATTGGCAATATTGCAGCAGCTTCTGCAGTTATTGCAGGTGCAATCAAGGGTGATATCGATGTACAGGGACCTGTTGTTGTTGATACATCTGCGGTAGTCATGGGAAATATCAAATCCCGTTCCGTACAGATTAATAACGGTGCAGTAATCGAAGGTTTCTGCTCTCAGTGTTATGCTGATATTGATGTACAGGGACTTTTTGACGGAAAGTAAAATTAATCATAGGAGACAGATACGATGAAACGTATTTTATTAAAACTCAGTGGAGAGGCACTGGCCGGGGACAAGCGTCATGGATTTGATGAGCCGACAGTTACGGTTGTTGCAAAGCAGGTAAAGCAATTGGTAGATGCAGGTGTACAGGTTGGTATTGTCATCGGAGGAGGCAACTTCTGGAGAGGACGTACCAGTGAGACGATCGACCGTACAAAAGCCGATCAGATCGGTATGCTTGCTACGGTTATGAACTGTATTTATGTGTCAGAAATTTTCCGTTCCGTTGGAATGATGACTTCCGTGCTTACCCCGTTTGAGTGCGGATCTATCACAAAGTTATATTCCAAGGATCGTGCAAATAAATATTTTGCACATAACATGGTTGTATTTTTTGCAGGTGGTACCGGACATCCATATTTCTCAACAGATACGGCAACGGTACTTCGTGCGGTAGAGATTGAAGCAGATGGAATTTATCTTGCCAAGGCAATCGATGGTGTATATGACAGCGATCCGAAAGTAAATCCATCCGCTAAGAAATATGATCAGGTTTCCATTCAGGAAGTCATTGATAAAAAACTTGCGGTCGTTGATTTGACAGCATCCGTAATGTGCATGGAAAACCACATTCCAATGTATGTATTCGGACTTGGTGAAACGAACAGCATTGTAAACGCGGTAAACGGCCAGTTCAACGGAACTGTCGTTACTGTGGACTAGGAGGATATAGTATATGGACGAGAGATTACAGATTTTTCAGGATAAAATGGAGAAATCCCTTGCCAATTTAAATGAGGAGTTCGCGGGAATCCGTGCAGGACGTGCGAATCCGCATGTGTTGGACAAACTTCGTGTTGATTATTACGGAACACCGTCTCCGATTCAGAGCGTTGCAAATGTCAGTGTTCCGGAGCCGAGAATGATTCAGATTCAGCCATGGGAAGCATCTATGGTAAAAGAAATTGAAAAAGCCATTCTCAGTTCGGATCTGGGAATTAACCCGACGAATGACGGAAAACTGATTCGTCTGGTATTTCCGGAACTGACCGAAGAGCGAAGAAAAGAGCTGGCAAAAGATATTAAGAAAAAAGGTGAGGGTGCCAAGGTCGCTGTGAGAAATATCCGCAGAGATGCGATGGATCATTTCAAAAAAGTAGGCAAGGCGGAGGATATTTCTGAGGACGAGATCAAGGATCTCGAAGACGGAATCCAGAAACTGACCGATCAGTATGTTGCACAGATTGACAAGGCTGTGGATGCCAAGTCGGATGAAATTCTTACAGTATAAGATGTTTAAGGGACATAAGCCTGTGGCTATGTCCCTTTTTCACTTGCAGGAAAGAGGGGAACAAGATTGATGAAAATTCCAAAACATGTGGCGATTATACTCGATGGGAATGGAAGATGGGCAAAAAGCAAGGGTATGCCACGCAATTACGGACATACCGTTGGCGCAAAGAATGTAGAAACGGTTTGTCAGGCTGCAGATGAGCTTGGAATTGAGTACCTGACACTGTATGCATTTTCCACGGAAAACTGGAATCGTCCGGACAGCGAAGTGGCTGCACTGATGAAACTGCTGGAGAGTTATTTGAAAAACTGTATCCGCACGGCAAATAAAAATAATATGCGGGTACGTGTGATTGGGGAACTTTCCAGATTATCCGAAAGTTTTCAGAAAAAGATTCAGGAACTGGAAGAAGTTTCCGCGGCAAATACGGGACTGAATCTGACCATTGCCATCAATTATGGAAGCCGGGATGAGATGCTTCGGGCCATGAAGCATATGTTTACTGATATAAAGAATGGCAGAATCACGGAGGAGGAAATCAATGAGAAAACCTTTTCCGGATATCTGGATACAAGGGAACTTCCAGACCCGGATTTACTGATTCGTACAAGTGGAGAGCAGCGGCTTTCCAATTATCTGCTGTGGCAGCTTGCGTATAGCGAATTTTATTTTACGGATGTTCCGTGGCCGGATTTTCATAAAAAAGAATTGGAATTAGCTGTGGAAGCGTATAATAGTCGTGATCGTAGATTTGGTGGCTTGAAAGAAGAGTAAGGAAAGGAAAGAGATACAGTATGTTTAAGACGAGGCTTTTAAGCGGTATTGTACTTGTTATTTTGGCACTGGTGCTTATTATCACTGGAAAAGAGGTGCTTCTCTTTTCAACATTGGCAATTTCGTGCATTGGCATGTATGAGCTTTATCGTGTGTTTAAAATTGAAAAAAGTTTGCTTGCAGCGCTCGGATACATTGCAGCAATCGTATTTTATTGTAATCTGGAATGGAATTTTATACCAGATATTATGATTTTATTTATGGCATTTTTGATTCTGTTAATGTTTGTATTTGTATTTGCATATCCGAAATTTCATGCAGATCAGGTGATGGCAGCATTTTTTGGATTCTTCTATGTAGCGGTCATGCTTTCTTATGTATATCAGATCCGTACGCTGGAGAGAGGGTTATATCTTGCCTTTCTTGTATTTTTATGTTCGTGGGGATGCGATACCTGTGCATATTGCGTCGGAATGCTGATCGGAAAGCACAAGATGTCGCCGAAACTCAGTCCGAAAAAATCGGTAGAGGGTGCAGTGGGAGGTGTGGCAGGTGCTGCGCTTCTGACCGCTTTATATTGTTTTATTTTCCGTAGCCCGATGCATCTGGAACGTGGAGAAATTGTAATTCTTGCTGTGATTGCGGCAATTGCCGGACTGATTTCCATGGTAGGGGATCTGACAGCTTCTGCCATCAAAAGAAATTATGATATCAAGGATTACGGAAAGTTGATTCCAGGTCATGGAGGAATTCTCGACCGGTTTGACAGCATGATTATTACTGCACCAATCATTTATTTCCTGGCGCTTCATATGCTGTAAGAGGTGAACGATGAAAAAGATAGCAATTTTGGGATCGACAGGGTCCATTGGAACACAGACACTTTCTGTGATTGAAGAACATGCAGATGATTTTGAAGTGACCGCACTTGCCTGTGGAAACAATATCCGTCTGCTGGAAGAACAAATGCGGAAATTTCGCCCAAAGCTTGTTGCTGTGTGGAGCAAAGAGGCAGCAGCTTCCCTTCGGGTCCGCACGGCGGATCTGGGCATTCCTGTGGAAACCGGAATGGATGGATTACTTGCGGTTGCAACTTATGAAGAGTCGGAAATTCTGGTGACGGCGATTGTCGGGATGCTCGGAATCCGGCCGACCATTGCAGCCATAAAGGCAAAGAAAACGATTGCCCTGGCAAACAAAGAAACGTTAGTTACGGCAGGACATCTGATTATTCCGCTTGCAGCGGAGTATGGAGTGTCCATTCTTCCGGTAGACAGTGAACATAGTGCCATTTTCCAGTCTTTGCAGGGAAACGAAGAAAATCCGATCAGTAAAATCCTTCTTACCGCATCCGGAGGACCGTTCCGGGGCAGAAAGAAGCAGGATCTGCTCCATATACAGGTGGAAGATGCATTAAAGCATCCGAACTGGTCCATGGGACACAAGGTGACCATTGATTCTTCGACACTTGTGAACAAAGGGCTTGAGGTTATGGAAGCAAAATGGCTGTTTGGCGTACAACTCGAACAGATTGAAGTTGTCGTGCATCCGCAGAGTGTCATTCATTCTGCTGTGGAATATGAGGATGGTGCAGTGATTGCGCAGCTTGGAACGCCGGATATGCGTCTGCCGATTCAGTATGCACTGTATTACCCAAAGCGGAAACATTTATCCGGGAAGCGTCTGGATCTTTTTGCTCTTCGTGACCTTACGTTTGAGCGCCCGGATACGGATACCTTCCGTGGGCTTTCCCTGGCATATGATGCTGCCAGACGGGGAGGAAATATCCCAACGGTTTTTAATGCCGCAAATGAAAAGGCAGTGGCAATGTTTCTGGACAGAAAAATCGCTTATCCGGAAATTACGGAAATGATTGAAGCTGCAATGGAAGAAGTCAGCTATATCGCACATCCGGATTTAGAGCAGATCTTAGAGACAGAGCAGGCAACATATGAATATATAGGGGGCAGGTGGTAAAAAAAATGAAAATTGTATCATTTCTTATCGCATTTGTAATATTTAGTATTGTAATTTTATTTCATGAACTGGGGCATTTTTTGCTTGCAAAGGCAAACGGAATCCGGGTAAATGAATTTTGTTTCGGCCTTGGACCGACTATCTGTGGGATACAAAAAGGCGAAACCAAATACTGCATTAAGGCATTTCCGTTTGGAGGAGCCTGCATGATGGAAGGGGAAGACGAAGATTCGACGGACAATCGTGCATTTGGTAAAAAGCCGGTATGGGGACGTATGAGCGTCGTATTTGCAGGACCTTTTTTTAACTTTATTCTTGCATTTATTTTCGCGTTTATCCTGATGAGCTGTGTGGGATATGATAAGCCGGTTCTTTCCGGGGTAATGGAAGGATATGCCGCAGAAGAGGCAGGTCTTCAGGAAGGGGATGAGATTATCCGGATGAATCATTTTTCGGTTCATTTCAGCAGAGAAATCACTGCATACGGAACATTTCATTCCGGGGAAACCATTAAAGTCACTTATGCAAGGGATGGGCAGAAACATACGACAACACTGGTTCCGAAACTGGATAAAGAGACCGGAAGATATCTGTACGGATTTCAGACCATGGGAAATGTCCGGGTAAAGGGAAACGTGCTCACAAACTTAAAAAACAGTTTTTACGAGGTGCGATACTGGATTTATACCACTATCCAGAGTCTGAAAATGCTTGTGACACGTCAGGTATCTCCAAACGAACTGAGCGGACCGGTCGGTATCGTAAAATCAATCGGAGACACCTATCAGCAGTCTGTAAAAAATGACGGGTATTACTATGCACTTTTGAATATGCTCAACTGGACGATTCTTTTATCTGCGAATCTGGGCGTTATGAATCTGCTGCCGCTTCCGGCACTGGACGGAGGCCGGCTGTTATTTCTGATTATTGAGGCGATCCGCAGAAAGCGGATTGATCCAGACAAAGAAGGCATGGTAAATCTGGTTGGTATTGTATTGTTGTTTGGACTGATGTTTATTGTTATGTTCAATGACATTCGAAAACTATTTATCTAAGAGGCTAGAGGCGTTATGATGGAGAGACATATCACAAAGGAAGTACAGATTGGAAACAGATGGATTGGAGGAAATCATCCGATTGCGATTCAGTCTATGACGAATACAAAGACAGAGGATGTTGCGGCAACGGTGGCACAGATTAAGCAGCTGACAAAAGTCGGTTGTGAAATTATCCGCTGCGCGGTTCCCACCCAGGAGGCAGCTGCTGCGCTGACGGAAATCAAAAAACAGATTACCATCCCGCTGGTTGCGGATATCCATTTTGATTACCGGCTTGCGATTGCAGCCATGGAGCACGGTGCGGATAAAATTCGTATCAATCCCGGAAACATTGGAAGTCGTGAGCGTGTAAAAGCGGTTGTGGATGTGGCAAAAGAGCGCCGGATTCCTATCCGTGTGGGCGTCAACAGCGGATCTTTAGAGAAGGGTCTTGTGGAAAAATACCATGGTGTGACCGCAGAGGGAATTGTGGAGAGCGCAATGGATAAAGTGAAACTGATCGAAGATATGGGCTATGATAATCTTGTGATCAGTATCAAATCCTCGGATGTCATGATGTGTGTCAAAGCACATGAGCTGATCGCACCAAAGACCGGTCATCCGCTCCATGTCGGTATCACAGAGTCCGGAACAGTTTTATCCGGAAACATCAAATCCGCTGTCGGACTTGGTATCATTCTTTCGCAGGGCATTGGTGATACGATCCGTGTGTCTCTGACCGGAGATCCGAAAGAAGAGATCAAATCTGCCAAGCTGATCCTGCGTACGCTGGGGCTGCGAAAAGGAGGCATTGAGGTTGTGTCCTGTCCGACCTGCGGACGTACACAGATCGATCTAATCGGTCTGGCAAACAAAGTTGAAAATATGGTAGAAGATATTCCACTGGATATCAAAGTTGCGGTCATGGGCTGCGTGGTAAACGGACCTGGCGAAGCGAAAGAAGCGGATATCGGGATCGCCGGCGGAAAAGGCGAAGGTCTTTTGATCAGGAAGGGGGAAGTGGTGAAGAAAGTGCCTGAGAGTGAACTTCTGGATGCTCTCAGAGAAGAGCTTCTTCACTGGAATGAGATTCATGCCTAAAGAGTTTTTTGATGTATTTCCGACTTTAAAGGTAAATGACAACTTAAGAGGATTACTTTCTCAGGCGACGGTTACGAGAGTAACCGTCACTTCTGCAAGAGACAGAATGAGGGTATATCTGGAAAGCCCGAGGCTTCTGTACTGGCAGTCCGTGCAGGATACGGAACATGAGATACGAAGACAGATTTTTGGCAATGCATCGATGGACGTAAAGATCATTGTCAAATTTCAGTTATCCAGACAATATACGCCAAGAACGCTGATGCAGGAGTATGAGAGCAGTATTCTATCTGAAATCAGAGATTATAATATCTTCCTTTACAGCATCCTGCGTCAGGCAGAATGTACTTTCACAGCGGACGATGAGATGACGCTGACCATCGAAAAGAATGTGATAGCGGAAGAGCGTCTTGAGGAGCTTTTGCAGATCCTGGAGAAAATTTTCTGCGAACGCTGCGGCATGCATTTTAAGGTGCAGACTGTTTTCAAAGAGCCGGTGGAGAGCAAGTCGCATAAAAACAGCGAGCTGCGTATTCAGCAGGAAGTCGATGCGATCCTGCAAAATGCCGTGCTTGGTAATCCGGAAGAGCCTCAGAATCTGCCGGAAGAAAACGGACAGGTGGAGGCTGCAAAAGCGGAAGGAAAGGCAGAAGCGGCGAAAAAAGAGAAAGCAAAACCAGAAAAGAAAAACGACGGAAAGAGCGAGAAAAAAGTCGAGAAACAAGCAGCAGATATGCCAAAAAGCAGAGGAAATTTCCAGGGAAAAGGAGGATTCCGTTCCGGATTTTCCAGAGGAGACGGACCTCGCAGCGTGCGTCGCTCGGACAATCCGGATGTGCTTTACGGACGTGACTTTGAAAGTGAATCTCTGGCGATCGAGCAGATCCAGGGAGAGATGGGTGAAGTGACGATCCGCGGACAGGTACAGACGCTGGAGACGCGTGACATCCGTAATAATAAAACAATTATTATGATGGAAGTGACCGACTTTACAGATACCATTGTGATCAAGATTTTTGCACAGACAGAGCAGGTGCCGGAGATTTTAAAAGCTATCAAAACCGGTGCGTTTCTGAAAATCC
>OJMN01001959.1_pt1 | contig 11072 bp, 4 predicted proteins | sample 1597261 | NCBI WGS metagenome assembly OJMN01 (sample SAMEA2452130, study PRJEB22498) | human gut metagenome | biome: human feces; feature: human gut; material: feces | place: Australia | collected 2012 | reverse complement strand
ACATTGGCGAGTCTGATCGCCTATTATGTCGTTCGACCGAGAATGAAGAAAAAATAATGAGGATTTAAGAATTATAAGTTACAAAAATGAAATTTGATTTTTGGCAGCAAAAAAATACTTAAACGTAATACCTACCTTCATATTTTGGCCTTTCAAATGGGCCTTTAATTAAGCTGTTAGTGGTAAGGCTTTTATATTAATATGCAATTGTTAATACCCATCAAATAGCATTTAATTTATAATTTTGTATACATTGTTCGGTAGATAACTTTCACGAAAATGCTAGGGTAGACTCGCATAATGTGCGAGACCGTCATTTACTATTTTTATGACAAGTACTCCAAAACTAATCTTTCAAGTGTAGAGATATACAGTAGGTCTATTTACCAAAGACACCACATCTGTTTGAGAGCATTCTGTCAGAATGTTAAAGATAGTGTGAATGACTGAATTATTCAGCAGCATACTGATTATGACTAAAATGATAAATAAATCTTGTTTCAGACGTAAAGATAACTTTTCAATTTGATTGTAACTTACACATTAACTCTTATTATTTCCTTTCTGTTGTGAAAAAACGGGATTTCTTACAAAAAATAAATCTCCTGCATATTTCGCGACAGGTAGGAGACATGGAACAAAATACAGTCAAACTTTTGTTTAGCAAACTGTAGTCAATGTGTCGTGATTTAAGTTCATTCTCAGAATTTTCATTGGGTGCCGCCCTCTTTCGTACCTTTGGGGATCACTCTTAGCTACTTTCTCAGGTTATATATAGTTCTTTTACTATTATTATCATCATTGTACTATTGTCCGCTTATATGGGATTTTGGTCCACCAGATTAGATGAGAAAAGTCTTACATTTGCCCACAGTCAGACAAACAGGGACTAGTAGTTTTTGCATTTGTATAAAGTGAAATTTATATGTATTTAAATGATATGAATTATTGTGTATATTTTGAATAACAAGGCAGAACCCTAACTGGTATATACTGTGGCTGCATGATTTATACATTTGATTCTAGTATTGGCAATCCTAATTGTGCGGCTTGACGTTTTAATTGATGAATGAAAATCAGGTGAATTATCTTTTAATTTTGTTAATATGAAATACTATTGATCTTTTACTGTTTTTTTAGAGGATACTGTCAATATAACGTATGTCTCTTTGGAGATTGATACTATTCAATCGATTTTTTATTGTCTAATATTATAAATCTTAAATTTTAAAATTTTATTATGAAAGGTACAAAAAGAAAAATTGGTATTAGCTTGTGGGGACTTTCTATAGCCTTTTGGGCTGTGCTGTTTGCATGTGGCGATGATAATGAAGCGAAAGAGTATGATCCCAATCTTCCAGTGAAAATTAGTGATGTTTCTCCAGAAACGGGAGGGTATTTTGAGACAGTAATCCTTCGAGGAGAGAATTTTGGAAGTGATCACAAAAACATTCGTGTATTTTTTAATCAGAAAGAGGCAATTGTAGTAGGTGCATCAGGTGACCGAATTTTAGTACATGTTCCCAAATTACCCGGTGATGATTGTAAGATAAAAATGCTGATAGGTGATAACACGGATACAATTTTTAGTGATAAACATTTTGCCTATGTAAAGAACTATAAATTGCAATATGTTGCAGGGCAGAATTACAGTAATCAAGAGGAATTTAGTGAGGGTAGTTTGCAGGAAACAATATTTGGAAACCAAATGAATTATTTGACTTGTGATTCCCGAGGTATTGTTTATGTAAATCATTGGGGACTGGAATGTAGAGGTTCATTAGCATATATAAATGAGTCGGAACATTTTACAAGATTTTTGTGCTGTGGTGATAGAGATGATAATGCTGGTGAATGTGGAGCTCCATATTATGATGCTATAACTAATAAAGTATATTCTATAGGGAGGAGTGCTAAAGGGTATTTTAGAGAAATTGATCCTGCAGATGGATGGTCAGTTGTAAAGCGTAAACTAATTGCACCTAATGATGACTATAAGAAAAAAGGTTATCGTGATTTTGAACATGTTGCTGCAAATATAGGATTGAGATGGGCCAATTCTATGGTGCGTATCGGTGATTTTATTTACTGTCGTACATTTGAGGGCTGTTTGTTTCGCTTTAATCCTTTAGATAGAGTCTATGATGTTGTAGTAGAAAGGCTCGAGTACAATAAGGCTAATGGCTCATCGGATGTATGGATGGCTGCAGATCCTGATGATCCGAATAAGATATATTGTACCTTGTTTAATCTTCATAGAGTAACTTTGATTGATTTGACAAAAGAACCGAGTGATCCATCATTTGAAACATTGGTTTGTGGTCTGCCAGGAGTTGGAGGGTTTCAAGATGGGCATGCTTCTATTGCAAGACTAAATCTTCCTGATCAGTTTGTGATAATGAAAGATCCGGAGAATGGGAATAAAGTATTATATATTTGTGATCGTCAGAATCAATGCGTAAGAAAATTTGATACTGTGACTAAAATGATGACAACTATAGTTGGAACTCCGGGGAAATGGGGATATGAATTAAGAGATAGTCCGACTGCATCAATAATAGATGGACCTACCGGTATTTGTATTTCTCCTGAAGGTGATCTTTATATATCAACTAGATACAATCATGTCCTTTTTAAATTATCATTCTTATAAATCATAATACTATTTTGAACATGGATTTTTTAAAGATAAAAAGAATTAGTCTATTTTGCATTTGCTGTTTGTTGACGGTAATGATGCAGGCACAAGAAATTAATATTTCCGGCAAAGTGTTGGATGAGAAGGGGGAACCACTACCTGGAGTCAGTGTGTATATTCAAAATCAAGTGAGTAGAGGTACTACGACGGATATAGATGGGTTCTTTAAATTAAAGGCTAAGCGAGGTGATAAATTACAATTTAGTTTTGTAGGATACATTAAAGAAGGGATTCTAGTCACTGAGTCAAAAACAGCTCTTATTGTTGATTTAAAACCGGATACTCAATCTTTAGGTGAGGTTGTTGTTGAAGCTTATGGAAGCAAAACTCGTAAGATTACTATGACGGGTGCGGTGACATCTGTAGACGTATCTACTTTACAAACACCAGCTACTAATTTGGCCAATATGATAGGTGGTCGTGTTGCTGGTGTTATTAGTAAACTTGATAGTGGTGAGCCTGGCAAAAATATTTCTGAATTTTGGGTACGTGGTATCGGAACCTTCGGAGCAAGTAGCTCTGCGTTAGTTTTGATTGATGGTTTAGAAGGAAGTTTAAATGATGTTGACCCGGCAGATGTAGAAAGTTTTTCTGTTTTGAAAGATGCTTCTGCCACTGCAATGTATGGAGTACGTGGTGCGAATGGAGTCGTATTAATAACAACTAAAAGAGGGAAAGACGAAAAATTGCGTTTTACAGCTCGTGCCAATGCAAAACTTTCTTGGTTGAAACGTTTGCCTGAGTATTGCAGGGCTTATGATTATGCAAGGTTAGTAAATGAGGCTATGATGGTACGTGGAGATGAAGCGAAATATTCAAATAAAGAATTAGAGATCATTCAGAATGGACTTGATCCAGATTTATATCCAGATGTAAATTGGAGAGATGAGATATTAAACAATTCGGCTTGGCAAAAAACGGTTTTTGCTAGTGCACAAGGTGGAGGTAGTATCGCACGGTATTATATTAGTATGAATTATTCTAATGAATCCTCCGCATACAAACAGGATAAATCTAGTAAATATTTTAAAGATGTATCTTATAATACAATAGGAGTTCGTTCTAATATAGATCTTAATTTAACGAAAACAACGTCATTGTATTATGGAATGAGTATAAATAAGACATTTAATAATTTGCCTGGTAGTTTTGAAACCAATGATTTATGGTATACAACAGCCCTTTTAACTCCTGTAACAATGCCTGTAAAATATTCTAATGGAGTACTGCCTTCAAAAGATGGAACAGCGTTAATGTCTCCTTATGTCCGTTTGAATCATACTGGTATGAAGCGTAAAGAAAACACTTTTGGAACTTATACGTTGAGTTTAAATCAAGATTTATCTATGATTACTTTTGGTTTAAGGTTGAATGTACAAGGTGCATATTCGAATCAAGATTATTTTGAAGAACGTCGTTATATCCAACCTGAAATGTGGTATTATGATACACGAAATTCAGAAGGAAATTTAGCAGGTAAACGACAAACTTTTCGTAAAACAGTAGAATATGAAAATTTGCAGGATCAATATCGCAAATATTTCTTGCAAGTGACTCTTGACTGGAGAAGAGGATTTGGACGTGGACATAATCTTTTTGCTTTAGCTCATTATGAGATGAGCGATCAGAAAAGTGCAAAATCTGCAACAGATAGTATGGCTGCTATCCCTGTTCGTTATCAAGGAATATCTGCTAAGTTGAGTTATAATTATAAAGAAATTTATTTATTGGATAGTAATTTTGGCTATACAGGGTCAGAAAACTTTCAGCCTGGACGTCAATTTGGTCTTTTCCCGTCTGTATCTGGAGGTTGGGTACCTAGTAATCACAATTGGTTTAAAGGTAGGCTCCCTTGGTTTAACTATTTGAAAATTCGTGCTTCTTATGGTTTAGTTGGCAATGACCGCCTTTCGAATAAACGTTTTCCATATTTGACAACAATAAGACAAGGTAGTCACCGTACAATTTGGGGATATGTAGGTGCGGTTTGGGAGGATGTAATTGGAGCGGATAATCTAAAATGGGAAAAAGCAAAGAAATTTGATGTCGGTTTAGAAGGTAAATTATTTGATAAGTTTGATTTTGTTATTGATTATTTTCGAGATACTCGTGATGGGATTTTTCAGGAACGTAGACAAGTACCAGATTTTGTTGGTTTGGTAAACATGCCTTTTGGCAATGTAGGTAGCATGGTGAGTTGGGGGGCTGATGGTAATTTTACTTTTAACCACCGCATTAATAAAGATCTGGATTTCACAATTCGTGGTAATTTTACTTATTCTACAAATAAAGTGAATTATTTTGAGGAAGCTGATACTAAATATGAATATATGTCAGCATCGGGGAGGCCTTGGGGGTATACAAGAGGATATATTGCTTTAGGGCTATTTAGAGATCAAGAAGAAATAGATAATAGTCCGATTCAGAAATTCGGAGAATATATGCCTGGTGATATAAAATATAAAGATGTAAATGGAGATGGAATTGTTGATAGTGATGACCAAGTTCCTTTGAGTTATTCTGATTTTCCTCGGTTTATGTATGGTTTAGGTTTAGAGTTTCATTGGAAAAAATTAACATTGGGTGTTCTGTTTAAAGGAATTGGAAATTCGGATTATTATCGAATATGGACTGATCCAAATTCAACAAGTAATAATGCGGGATTTATGCCTTTTTATGCTGGCGAGACTGGAAATATTTTAGCAATAGCGAAAAATCCAAGAAATCGATGGATACCAGCCGATTATAATGATCCGAGTATTCCAGCTGAACTGCGTGAGAATCCGAATGCAATGTTTCCACGCTTGAGTTATGGAAAGAATGAAAATAATACCCAAACTTCTACCTTTTGGAAGGGGAATCGCAAATATTTGCGATTGGATGAAATTAGTCTTTATTATAATTTAGACCCGTTGATTCTGAAGAGGATTGGAATCAATGGTATCGAATTGGGATTAGTAGCTACTAATCTTTACACATGGGATAATGTGAAAATGTTTGATCCGGAACAAGCATGGGCTAATGGTCGTGTTTATCCGATACCGGGTACTATAACTTTACAAACTACTGTTCACTTTTAGTATATCTAATATAGAAATTTCTAATTATGAAAAAAAATATGTCTTATAAATATATGCGTTGTCTGATACTAGTTATGTGGTTGACTGTTTCTGGGATGTTTGCTTCATGTAATTTTTTAAGAGTTGATGATTATTTTGATGACACAATGAAGTTTGATTCAATATTTATCAATTACAATAATTTAGCTCAATATATGTGGGGTATTGCCGATATGCTTCCAGATGAAAGTAAATTGTTTAATGTACCATATGGTCCAGGTCCTTTAGCTACAGATGAAGCTTTTACTAGTTTTTATACAGATAATCCTGGTGTTGCCTTTTATGATGGTATGAAGTATGTTTTGGGTGCAGTAAATGCTGATAATGTAACTTCAATTGCAGGATTTAATATTTGGGGACAAATGTATAAAGTTATTCGAAAATGTAATTACATATTAGTACGTAAAGATGAAGCTGGTTTAAAAACTTTAGAAGATGAAGAGATAACTGGATATACTCACATGATAAGAGGTTATGCTTATTATCATTTGATTCAATTTTATGGTCCTTGTGTTATATTAGGAGATGAAATTCTTCCGAATAATGAGTTGCCAAATGCTTATAATTTTCCACGTTCTACCTATGACGAGTGTGTTGATTATTGTTGTGAGGAATTGGAAAAGGCTGCTAAATATATTCCAAGAGATATTCCTTCTAACTATTACGGACGTCCGAGTCGAGGAGCAGCGTTTGCGCTTATTGCCCGACTTCGTTTACAACAGGCTAGTCCGCTTTATAATGGGGGACAAGCTGCTCGTTCAACTTTTGGTTCTTGGAAACGTTCGGTAGATGGAGCTTATTATGTCAACCAACAATATGATGAACGGCGTTGGGCCGTAGCTGCAGCTGCATGTAAACGTGTAATTAATATGAATAAATATCAACTTCATACAGTAATCGAAGATCCTAGCCGCCCACAGCGTTCATTGGATAACATTGATGTTTCGAAAGCTCCTTTTCCAAATGGGGTGGGAGGAATTGATTGCTACCGTTCTTATAGCGAGATGTTCAATGGCGAAACTATTGGTAGTAAAAATCCCGAATTTATATGGGGAAGATCTATGACTGATGCTGTGTTGAATTTACGGATGGTGTTTCCAAAAACGGCTGTAATGGGAGGATATAATGGTCTCTGTGTAACTCAAAAGTTGGTTGATGCTTTTTATATGGCAGATGGACGGGATAAAGCTAACGCTAGTGAGGAATATCCCTATAATATAGCAGAAGGTACTGTGACAGATGATTATTTTTCTAAAACGGTAGAAGCTTTCTCTGGATATCGGATTCCTGTAGGTGTATATGGTATGTATTTGAACCGTGAAAACCGTTTTTATGCCACTGTGGGATTTTCTGGAAGATATTGGTCTGTGGCATCTAATAGTCAAGCGGAATATGGTCCTTTCAATGTTTGGTTTGAAGAAAGACAAGACATGGGACAGGATTTATATTCGGGAAAATATGCAGTGAAAAATGTTCCGGTTGATTACCCTGCTACCGGGTATCTATTGACAAAATACGTCCATCCAGATGATGCTTTGGCTGGCAATGGTAGCACAGTAGACAAGTATTATCCAATTATTCGCTATGCTGAAATTTTGTTGGGATATGCTGAAGCTCTAAATCATTTAACAAATGGCTATAGTGTTGATCTGCCTTCGGTTAGTGGGGGAAGCCAGCCTGTGGAGACCTATACGTTTGCACCGCGTGATAAAGATGAAATCTCGAAATATTTCAATCAAGTACGTTATCGTGTTGGTTTGCCAGGATTGTCAGAGCAAGATATGGTAGATGAGCAGGCATTAAATAAAATTATTCAGAGAGAATATTTTATAGAATTTGCTTGTGAAAATCGTCGTTATTGGGATGTTCGTCGTTGGGGAATTTATGAGGAAACAGAGAAAGCTGGTATTTATGGGATGCATTTGGGAGAGGATAAGTATGGGTATTATCAGGCTCCAATACCTGTTGATCAAGCGAATAATCGAAATCGAGTTATCGACAAAAAAATGATTTTACTTCCTTTACCAAAAGTAGAAGTGCGACGTGTACAAAATTTGGATCAAAATCCTGGATGGGAAAGTTAATAGAATGTTTATATTTTAATTGAATAAAATAATGAAACTAAATACTTTTAAAAAAATTGCTGGTTGTGCCATTGTTGTAACAGGAATGTTTTCTTGCCAAAATGGAGATGAGTTCTTTGCTGTAGAACGTTATGAAAAAATGATCTATATTATTAGTGAAAAAGATAATAATATTTTTACTGCAGAATATGAACTGACAGGAGGGGGTGAATCTGTTAAAACACTACCGTTCGCAATAAGTGGGAGTAATCCTATTGATAAAAATGTACATTTGTCTGTAGAGTATGATCCGGAAATGTTGTATAACTATAATAATTCCAATTTTTTGGACGAAACAGAAAAATATGCTCACGAGTTAGATTCTAAGGATTTTGAACTTGCTATGGAGTATGTTGACATTAAAGTTGGGGCAGATCCGAATTATGAAGTTGGCAAATTACCAATAATAATAAAGGAGAATATTTTGGAAAGATTGTCTGTGGATTCTACTTACTTTATTTCTTTGCGTATAAAAGAAGCTGAACCATATCCAGTCAATGAAGCTAAAAAAAATGTATTATATCGTATCCTCAAAAAAAACAAGTATGCTTCTCAAAAGAAAGATACTTATTATACATCTTTAGGATACATTGATGATGGTTATTTTAGTACATCGAAAAAAGTAATGCCATTGTCTTATAATTCTGTTAGAGTTTATGTTGGTTCAGAGGTTTTTTCAAATGAAGATTCGGAACAAATGATTTTAAATAAAGCAATGAAAATTACAGTTGGGGCAGACAATAAAATAACTATTTCCCCTTACAAAGAGAAGAGTACGGTTAAAGTAGAGTTGTTAACACCCAGTGACGACCCCAATGATAATTCGTACGCTTATCGGAATGAGTATAAGCCAGAGGAAATGCGTTTCTATCTTTATTATCGTTATGATATTGGTCAGGGATGGAAAATTGTACGTGAATTGTTGACCTCGGAAGAAATGAAAAAAGAAAAATAAATAGGGATTAGTTGTTTTTGATACTGCATGTCTTCCTCTCACTTTATTTTATGTGAGAGGAGCAGCAGTTTTCTCTATTTTCTTGTAAAACATGTTCTGTTTTCTGTTGATATTAATAAACTCGGTTGTGGTTGGAGGCTTTGTCGATTTGGATTTATTCTTTCAGAATGCTGTTTGGTTTTCAAGTAGATGTACAGATGGGAAGATATATCTGCATTTTGACAATACAATTTATTATTGGGGGAGATAAGGCTTATGTAACTTTAGGTCACGGGGATTGAATTCGTTGAGTAGATCTATCTACTAATAGTGAAGGGCACTGTGAAACTTATTCTTATAATGTGACTAATTATACTTATCTGAATATGAATGTAGAAACTGTAACTTTTTGAGGAAAGGTGGAAATGTGAATTTTGCAGGTAAGATAGTGTAGAATTATAAGAAAAGGATATTCATTATGTTCTTTATATTGTTGATGGTAATTAGTTTTGTCTTTGCTTTTTTGATAGTAATGATTATTCTTATTAAGAAAAGCAATCGGAATTTGTTGTATATTATTTGTAAAGTTGTTGCCTTGTTTGAAATTATAATCCACTGTATTGTGAAGAGTATTTTGTTTTAATATTATGTATATGACTATTTTTTAGAAAAATGAAATAATTAGTATTTATACCATGAAAAAAAATATTCTATTATTTGCAGTCTTGTTTTTATCGTTTCAACAAGAAGTTTTTGCTGTAACTCTTGAAACGAAAAATATGCCTGATTCAGTTTATCTTTTTTCATATGCGACTTCTTGGGATGGAGGAGGGAGTGGACTTCATTTTGCTTGGAGTACAGATAAAGAAAACTGGTTTGAGGTGGGGCGGAATTATGGTTATGTTAGAAGTGATTATGGACAGTGGGGAGTACAAAAGAGAATGCTTGATCCTTTTTTGAAACAGTTGCCAAATGGTGACTGGCTCTGTACATGGGAGTTGAATAATCATGAGGGCTATGGACAAGCTACTTCCAAAGACTTGATTTATTGGGGTAGGCAAAAATATCCTCGCTCTACTCCTGATTTTGATGGGGTGAGAGTTAATGTAATAGTTGGTGGAGAGGAACACAGGGGAAGTGTAAATCGGGTGGCATGGAATTTAGTAGACGGGCTGATAAAAAACTATGCATGGAATCAGTATAGATATCAACAATATGGAGAACGTTCGGTGCAAGATGTACAACGCTTTGCTGGATTACAGTCTGTAAAAGCGACAATAACTATACAGCCTGAACGTACAAAGTCTATCAGTGATATGTTAATGGGTATTTTCTTTGAGGATATTAATTATTCAGCTGATGGAGGGCTTTATGCGGAATTAATTCAAAATCGTGGTTTTGAATATGATCCTTCTGATCGAAGGGGAGATAAAAATTGGAACACTACTCATTTTTGGACATTGAAAGGTGAGAATTCAACTTTTATGATTGATACAATAGCACCCCTGCATCCTAATAACTGTCATTATGCAGTTTTGAAAGTTAGGAAACCAGGTGCTGCATTAATAAATACAGGTTTTGGTGGAATAGCATTGAATGCTGGAGAAAAGTATGATTTTTCAGTATTTGCTAGAGTTTTACAAGGAAAAAATAATAAACTACTGATTCGTTTGGTGGATAAGGAAGGGAATGTTTGTGGGGAAAATGTTGTAACTGTAACTTCCCGTGAATGGCGGAAATATCAAGCTGTTATTACTGTAAATAAGACAGCAGATACACATCTTGAAATTATTTCTCAATCCGCATGTCATTTGAATTTAGATATGGTTTCTTTATTTCCACAGCAAACGTTTAAAGGTCGTAAGAATGGGCTTCAAAGAGATTTAGCGCAAGCGCTTGCCAACATTCATCCCCGCTTTATCCGTTTTCCTGGTGGTTGTGTAGCTCATGGTGATGGGTTGAGAAATATTTATCAGTGGAAGAATACGATCGGACCGCTTGAAGCACGTAAGCCTCAACGTAATCTTTGGGGATATCACCAAAGTATGGGATTGGGTTATTATGAATATTTTCAATTCTGCGAAGATATTGGTGCAGAGCCTCTTCCGTTACTTGCAGCGGGGGTCTCTTGCCAAAATTCAGCAACTCATGGAATTTTAGGAGGTGGACAACAAGGAGGTATTCCAATGGATGAAATG
>OJMN01001955.1_pt1 | contig 11094 bp, 10 predicted proteins | sample 1597261 | NCBI WGS metagenome assembly OJMN01 (sample SAMEA2452130, study PRJEB22498) | human gut metagenome | biome: human feces; feature: human gut; material: feces | place: Australia | collected 2012 | reverse complement strand
TATGCATCTATCCAGGTTGCACTTTTACAGAACGCAATGATTATTGCAGGTATTGGTACTTTAATTCAGTTGTTCCCATTATGGAAAATCGGTTCAGGTCTTCCAATTGTTATGGGTATTAGTTTTACTTTTGTTTCTATTTTTTGTTATATCGGACCAACTTACGGATATAATGCCATTGTAGGTGCTGTTCTTGTTGGCGGTATTGTAGAAGGTGTTCTTGGTCTTTTTGCAAAATACTGGATTAAACTTATATCTCCTATCGTTGCAGCCAGCGTTGTTACTTCCATTGGTTTTTCTCTTCTCTCTGTTGGAGCAAGCTCTTTCGGTGGAGGAAGCGGAAGCGAAAACTTTGGTTCAGCTACAAACTGGATTCTCGGAACTATAACATTGCTTTCATGTATTATTTTTAATATTTTGGCAAAATCATATTTCAAACAGCTTTCTGTTTTGTTTGGACTTATTGTTGGATATATTGTTGCTGTAATTATGGGAGTTGTTGATTTTTCTTCACTTTCAGGAACTTCTATTGTTGCAGTACCTTCATTAATGCCTTTTAAACCTGAATTTAATGCTAACGCAATTTTCTCTGTTATTTTAATTTTCTTAGTTTCTGCTACTGAAACTATCGGAGATACTTCTGCTCTTGCAGCTTCAGGCTTAAATAGGGACGTAACAACAAAAGAAACTTCAGGTTCTATTGCCTGCGACGGTTTCATTAGTGCTTTATCTTCTGTTTTCGGATGTTTACCAATTACATCTTTCAGCCAGAATGTAGGTCTTGTTGCCATGACTAAAGTAGTTAACAGATTTGCTATTGCAACAGGTGCAATTATTATGATTATTGCAGGTATCTTCCCACTCTTTGGTGCTTTACTTGCAACACTTCCTGACGCAGTACTTGGCGGATGTACACTTATGATGTTTGGTACAATCGTAATCAGCGGTCTTCAGATGATTAGCAACTGCGGTTACTCACAGCGTAATATTACAATTGCCGCACTTTCACTTAGTATTGGTATCGGCTTCACACAGGTTCCTGAAATCTTTAGCATTTTCCCTAAGATTATCGAAAATGTATTTGCAGAAAACTGTGTTGCTGTAGTATTTATCGTATCAATTATTTTAAATCTTGTTCTTCCAAAAAATATGGAAACAGTTGTTCCTAAGGAAGATAATGAAAATAAATAATATTTAATATTAAAAGCCCCTGAGATTGATGTGACCCCAAAAAGTTAGACCTAAAAATCTAACGATTGGAGGTCGGTACAGATATATGGGGCTTTTCCTTTTAGGCTTGGACTCCAAAATATTGTTTGTCCGCCAACTGCCCCCACTGAAAGATGTATTATGTATTACAGTTAGAATTTTTCTCTTAAATTTCTTAATTATGCATCTATATTTTTTGTTTTAAGCATTGCTATTCTGTTATTAAATTTATAAACGCAAATACATTATTAAATACATGGTCAAACAAAACTGTATATAATGAAGCAAAAATATTTGCACCAATTCTTAACAATACTGCTGTTTTTACGCCGAAAATTCCAGAGGCAATATACAACGCTCCAAATGTATTGTAAACTGTCTGCCATGAATAGCCGGCTGAATAACCAACACCAATTCCACCTATAATTCCAATGTATGGATGTACCCATTTAGGAAGTGCGTAGTAAAGGGCAACAAATATTAAGCATCTGCTTCCTGATCTTGCAACGCAGTCTTCTGTAAATGGAAGGCATACTGACATACAGGCAATTCCTACCCACATTGCCCTTGGTATATTTAAAAGATTAATAATTAACATTGCTGTTGAAACTGTAAGTGTTAATTTTAAATACCAGTTATTTCTAGAAGAGTGTATATTGAATTCTCTAAAAATATCCATAAAACCTCTTTTATGAGGTCTGTTTTTCTGATTTTTATAAAAAACCCCCATACAAATTAGCATACCTACAACAAGGCTGACTACACGTAAATGATAACTTTTTCCTGCCACATCGTAACCTTGAAGTAATAAATATCCCAGTACAAAAGTTGAATGATTGTACATTATTACATTATGGCATCCAAACATCATTAGTAAAAATATGCAAACAATGTTAATAATAAATGCTGTTAAAGGATCAACCATGTTGCTTAACCTTGGGCCTACTATTAAAATTGCAAATATCCCGGCTATTGAGATTAGACCGTGGGTTGTTTTTATGCCAAAATCTGCCTGTCGCAACACAAGTATTGCAAGCAGTACCACAACTCCCGGCACGCTATTGTCATTTCCAAAAATCATACTAAATGCTGTTACTACCAAAAAACAAAATGCCACAACTAAATATACTTTGAAATTGTAAATTAAAATGTGTCTTGTTTTTTCTTTTTTGTCTGTTGTGTTTTTTATTAATTGTTTTGAGCCTGTTGAGCTTAACTGTAATTCCTGATAAAACGTCATCTTCTGTTCCTTTCATTTATATTTTTGATTATAGATTGTTGACAGTTTTATTTTGCCAATATCTTGTTTGCCTGCCTTATTAATTTAAATAGTTGTTCAAAATCTTCCTCTGTCATATTTTCCTTTAACGTATATAGAGGGTTTAAATAGTAGTAATACATATCATCAATTTCTTTTTTCCCTTTTTCAGTTATTATCAATGTATAACTTCTTTTATCCTCATTTGTGCGGATTTTTTCTATGAGCTGCTTGTTTTCCAGTTGTTCTATTAATCTGCTTATAATTGTTTTACTTATGCCCATTGCGTCTTTTAAGTAACCGGGTGTTACTTTTTCTTTGGACAAGGCGACTCTAAACAGCATATCCAATTCCTGTGCTGATGTACCCTGACCTTTGTGTGATTTCTTTATTGCCATGCTACTAAAGAATCTAAGCTCGCCATGTTTTTCTATCATGTCTTTCCATTTTTTATCTTTCATTTTTCTTCTACTTCCTATTTTTGTTTTATATTTTCTAATTATAAATGCAATTAAAGGTTTCCTGTTCAATACAAGATAGCATTCCAGAATAGTTTACATTGTGAACTATTTATTTCAGTAATATATACTATTTTGTACATTAAGTCAAGAAAAAAATTATTGATTGACTTAAGTCGGAAGTCAGTAAGGAATCGAGATTAAATAACTCACCTCAGATTGCTACGCGCTTCCCGCTCCCGCAATCTGTCTGGTGCTAGAATATAAATAGTACAAGTCAAAATGAGAATCCCTAATTACAAATTTTATGGTACTATGTAGTTACCGCACTGAAGGAGGATCTCATTATGGCAAAGCACTATGACAAACAATTTCCTTCCAATGCTGAAAAGCGTCGGGAATCAGTAAAAGCCAAAATCAAGGATATTTACGATCAATCTAGACAGAATTACGGCGCTCCCAAAATCACACAAGTGTTGCGCAAAACAGGAGAAACTATTTCCGTGCGTACTGTTGGGCAGTACATGAAACAAATGGGCATTAAGGCTCAGTGGGTAAAGCCATGGACAATCACCACAAGAGACTCCGATTTCAGTAGCAAACTTCAAAATATCCTTGATGAACAATTTAATCCTGAACGTCCAATTTCAATCGACAGTTTCGCACCAAGGTAGGATGTTCTCCTCAGACTTACCGAAAAGAATCCGTTCTTTCCTGATAGATCCAGTAAGTGATCATCAACATGATCCAGGCGCCGATCCAGGCAGATACTTCTGCCAGAGCAACACCACGAAAAGCCAGATATGGAGTCAGCAGCTTTACCATGACCACTCGAAGAGACACTTCCAGGACTCCTGAAAGCATTGGAACAAACGTATGTCCCATGCCCTGACACCCGTTGCGGAACACAAACAGCCATCCCAGAGGAAACAGACAGATGCCTGTAAACGCCAGAAAATCTCTTGTGTAAGAAATAATCGACGCATCATTCAACATGAAAGAAGTCAGAAACTCAGGAATACACAGCAACATCAAAGCCAGTGGAATATTTATCAGGATCGTCAGGATAACTCCTTCCCGGATACCAGTACGTATCCGCTCCTTTTTTCCGGCACCATAATTCTGTCCCACAAAAGTAAGAAGTGCCAGGCCCACTGTATTTGCCGGCTGTTCAAAAAGACTGAGGATCTTGGTGCATGCCGCATAGGCAGCCACATAGCTTGTTCCCATATTGTTGACAAATGTCTGCAACACCATTCCACCCACTGCAGTGACAGAATTCATAACGGCAACAGGCAGACCTTTCAATGTCAGTCTTTTGATGATCACACTCTGTGGTTTCCAGTCCGTTTTTTTCGGGATCAGATTTTTTTCCCTTCCTATGTAGTAACAGCAGTAAAGCGCAGACAGAACCTGTGCCAGAACAGTGGCTAACGCTGCGCCAAAAACACCCATATGCAGCGGAAAAACGAATAACAGATCCATCAGAACATTAGCAATGGCGGAAATTATCATTGCAACCAGAGGCACCCGGCTGTTTCCGACGGAACGCAGAAGTGTCATGGCAAAATTATTAAAAATTGTAATGGTGGTTCCCGCAAGAATTGTTCCGAAATATTGCAGTGTTTCCGTCATCAGATCTTCCGGTGTATGGAGAAATGTAAATAATTGCCGCATGAAGGCCAGACTTACCACTGTGATCACAATCCCAATAGCCAGACAGATCCAGACAGACATTGCCAGCTCCTTACGAAGTTTTTCATAATTGCCACTTCCAAAAGACTGAGAAATACAGATTCCCAATCCTCCTGTCAGCCCAATTGCGAAACCAATGATCAGAAAATGTACGGAACTGGTATTTCCGACTGCTGCAAGTGCCGTATCGCCAATTCCTTTTCCCACCACCATAGAGTCTGCAAAGCTGTATAACTGTTGAAACAGATTTCCTGCCAGGATCGGCAGAAAAAACTGTACCAGTAAACGCATGCAGTTTCCCTGCGTCATATCATTTGTCGTGTTCTTACCCATTATGTTACCTCCTGATGTCTAAACGGTACTCTCCAAATACTGTCTGCTTTTAGCCAGTATTTTACTACTGAAATGATACTTTTTCTATGACATTACTATTCTGTTTTGATACTATTCTATGATATTGAGGCAAAAGTCAGAGTGAGCTGTAACATTTTCTATTCTGCAGGTGTTCCCATATAGTAGAATCCCTTGCATACGTCCAGATGAATCTGTTTGAATGTGCCGATCATATAAGCATCCCCCGGGAAATGTACCAGAAGATTATTGCCCATTCGTCCGGTTACCAGAGATGCATCCTGATCGTTGACACTCTCTACCAGAACTTCCTGTACCGTTCCCTCAAAACGGGAAGAACGTTCTCGTGCAATTTCCTGCACCTGCGCTAAAAGACGGTCAAAACGATCTTTTACAACCTCTTCCGGCACCTGATTTTCTTTTGCCGCTGCAGGTGTTCCGCTTCTTTTGGAATAAATAAAGGTAAACGCAGAATCAAAATCGCATTTTTCCACAACGTCCAGAGTATCCTGGAAATCCTCTTCCGTTTCTCCCGGAAAACCTACAATGATATCTGTAGTAAGGGAAATATCCGGTACGGCATTACGGATCTTGTCTACAAGCTCCAGATACTTTTCTTTGTCATAACGGCGGTTCATGATCTTTAAGATTCGGCTGCTTCCGGACTGCATGGGAAGATGAAGGTGATGGCACACTTTTTTGCTCTCTGCCATTGTCCGGATCAGTTCATCAGACAGATCCTTCGGATGGGAAGTCATAAACCGGATACGCTCCAGTCCCTCGATCTGCTCAATCTGCTCCAAAAGCTGTGCAAAAGTAATTGGTTGATCCAGATTCTTTCCATAAGAATTCACGTTCTGTCCCAAAAGCATAACTTCACACACACCGTCTGCAACCAGACCTTCAATCTCGCGGATGATGTCTTTTGGCTCACGGCTGCGCTCACGTCCACGTACATACGGAACGATACAATAACTGCAGAAATTATTACATCCGAACATAATGTTGACTCCGGATTTAAACGAGAATTTACGCTTGATTGGTAAATCTTCTACGATTTTGTCCGTATCTTTCCATATGTCAACAATCATGGAGTTAGATTCCATGCTACGGCACAACAATTCTGCAAACTTATAGATATTATGTGTTCCAAAAATAAGGTTTACAAAACGATAAGACTTTCGGATTTTCTCAACAACGGTAGGCTCCTGCATCATACAGCCACAAAGTGCGATCATCATCTCCGGATTTTTCTTTTTGTAATTGGATAAATAGCCAAGACGTCCATAGACCTTGTTATTGGCATTTTCCCTTACCGTACAGGTATTATAGATGACAAAATCTGCATGCTCATCCTCTGTCTCAACATATCCGATATCCGTAAGAATTCCAACCAGTTTTTCCGAATCTCTCGCGTTCATCTGACAGCCAAACGTTTTCACGCAACAGGTAAGTTTACGTCCGAGCCGTTCCTCTTTTTCTTTTATATAAGATTTTGCCTTTTCAATGTAATCATACTGAAGTTTTGTTTCTTCTGCTCCAGTCAGTGTATTCTGTTCTAAATCTCTCATGTTATCCTCGTCTATCTTTTTATTATGGGCGAATCTGGCCATTGCCATAAATAATGTATTTATAGCTGGTCAACGCTTCTAAGCCCATCGGACCTCTCGCGTGAAGTTTCTGTGTACTGATTCCGATTTCTGCACCAAATCCAAATTCATTTCCATCAGAAAATCTGGTAGAGGCATTTACATAAACGCATGCAGCATCTATTTCATTTAAGAACTTCTGTGCGTTGTCATAATCATTTGTGATGATTGCCTCTGAATGTGATGTGTTGTATCTGTTGATATGCTCGATTGCCTCATCAATACTGTCAACAATCTTTACCGACATGATGTAATCAAGATACTCCATACCCCAGTCATCGGCAGTGGCCTCTGTCACATCATCTCTTCCGGCAAGAATTGCCTGCGCTCTTTCATCACAGTGCAGCTGTACATGATGTTCTCTTAGCTTATCGTACAGCTTTGGCAGAAACTCCTCTGCTATGGCACTGTGTACTACAATCGACTCACATGCATTGCAGACACTGATTCTTTGTGTCTTTGCATTGTTAATAATATTAACAGCCATATCAAAGTCTGCATCCTTGTCCACATATACATGGCAGTTGCCTGTACCGGTCTGGATGACAGGAATTGTAGCATTTTTGACAACATTTTGGATGAGTCCTGCACCACCTCTTGGTATGAGCACATCCACATACTGATCCATCTTCATAAATGCATTTGTTGTCTCTCTGTCTGTTGACTCAATAAGTGCAAGTGCAGCAGCAGAAACCAAATTGTCCGTTAAAGCCTTTTTTAAAGCCTTTACTATTGCGATATTGGTATTTATCGCATCACTTCCACCCTTCAATATGACACAGTTGCCTGTCTTAAAGCACAGACCAAAGGCATCTGATGTGACATTTGGGCGAGCCTCAAAAATGATTCCCACAACACCGATTGCAACTCTTCTTTTTCCGATAATAAGGCCATTAGGACGCTTTGCCATAGACATCACTTCCCCAATAGGGTCTGCAAGCTTTGCTATCTGTCTGAGTCCGTCAGCCATGCCAAGGAGCCTGTCATGGTCAAGCGAGAGCCTGTCAATCATGCTCTTTGCCTTCATATTTTCCTCTGCTGTGGCCACATCCCTTTTGTTTGCCTCAAGGATTTCTTTTTCTGCCTTAAGAAGATTGTCCGCTGCATCGTTTAATACCTTATTCTTGATATCAGTATCCAGTGTTCCTATCTTTACTCTGGCCTCATATGCATCCGCACAAATTTTTTCTAAATCATTCATCAATAAACACCTCTCTCTTATCTGTTATCACCCCATCTAAGGGTACGTCATATTCATCTTCAAACGTCATGCCGCTAAGTAACTGGAAATCGTAGCCCACTCCAACTGCCATAACAGTGTCTCTTTTTGTAAAAGACGATAAATATCTGTCATAAAAGCCCTTTCCATAGCCGATTCTGTAACCGGTATCCGAAAATGCAAGCCCCGGCACTATCATAAGCGCCCTGCCATCCGTCTGCGTATACTCCTTCGTCATATCAGGCTCTTTAATATTAAATGAACCACAATTAAGCTCATCAAGGCTTCTTACCCTGTAAAAGGACATTGTATTGCCCGAAACCCTCGGATAATATATCCTTTTTGCTTTGTTTATTAAATAGGCAAAATACTCATCAGTATTCACTTCATTTCTGATAGCTGAATACAAAAGTATGTTGTCATATTCCCTGTCGAGCTCTAAAGCTATGAGCCTTTTATAAATTTCATGGCTCATACTGCAGCACTCATCAACACCCAGAAGGCTCCTTTGCTTTTTTAGCCTGCTACGAATTTCTTTTTTTGTTTCCATATTTCTCGCCGAGGTTCTCAACCGAACCGTCATCATTTACCATATCGATATTGTTGAGCTGGTTTCTTAAATTCTTCTTCACGTTTGCTATATACTCCTTGCGCAAAAGATCCTGCTCCTTTTTCTCTGCCTCAGAAAGTCCCTCTGCCTGTGACTTTCTGTAAAGCTCATTGATTCGCTGTATTTTTTCCTGTGTCATAGCACTCTCCTGATTTCAAATTTATAGCTGATTACTGGCCGCCTGTAGATGTAGGTGCCATCTCTCTTTGTATATAATCCGCAAGCACAAACTCTGCATCCTTTGCCCTGTGGAAAAGTGTTCCTGTATATCTGTCATTCATAATGTCATATAAAATCCCCATATTGCCGCCGTTTGCGATAATCATATCGGCCCCGGAATATGTGGCAATCTTTGCCGCTGTAAGCTTTGTCGCCATGCCGCCGGTTCCGACATCGCTGCCGGTTGATGACTTTGCCATGCCAAGTATTTTCCTGTCAAGCGTATCAACCTCTCTGATAAGCTTTGCATCCGGATTGTCATGAGGATCGTCGGAATACAGTCCGTCTATATCAGATAGCAGTATGAGCAGATCAGCCTTCGTGATTGATGTAACTATAGCAGACAGCGTATCATTGTCACCAAACTGCATCTCGTATGTGCTTACCGTATCATTTTCATTGACAATAGGCACCACGTTCAGATCAAAAAGCTCCTCAAATGTATTCATAACATTGCGTCTGGAAACAGGATTGACTATGGTATTCTTTGTCATGAGCACCTGTCCGGAATTCTGATTATACTCGGAAAAAAGCTTCTGATATGTCATCATAAGCCTGCCCTGTCCCACTGCGGCGCATGCCTGCTTTATTGAAATATCGCTCGGGCGCTCCTTTATGCCTATCACATCACGTCCAACCGCGATGGCGCCGGAGCTTACGAGGCACACATCCATACCGCTGTTTCTGTAATCACATATCGAGCGCACCAGACGCTCCATCTTTGAAAAATTGAGGCTTCCCGTCTCTGCATGTGTCAGCGTCGATGAACCTATCTTTATTACCACTCTTTTATAATTGTCTAAAAAACTCATTTCTATCATCTTTCCTATTGTAAGTCTAAATGCATACATAACTACATTACGCATACATTTACTACTTTACCATATATTCATGCAAAATACAAAATCATTTTTACTACTGTCTCATTTTTTTATTTTGTGTTATTATATTTCTGTTGCTTTCAGCTTTAAATTTTATAAAGCCCGGACGCAAAGTTATATTTATGCTTTTACTATTTAAGCTTTAACTATAAATAATTTACAACCAGGAAATTAATAAAGGATGCATTATGAAAAATAAACTAAAACATCTTGTCCCTGTCCTTTTGGCGCTTGCCACAATAACAGGAAGCCTGTCTGCATGTGAATTAAAGCCCAAGGCTCAGCAGAAGGTTTCCAAACAGGGCTTCTACTTTGACACGATAATACAGATTACGCTTTATGGCACTACCGACGAGAAATACATAGACGACTGCTTTGATATGGCAAAGAAATATGAGGATATGCTGTCAAACACAGTTAGTTACTCAGAGGTGAGCAAAATAAATGACGCTGCCGGCAAAGAATATGTCACAGTAAGCGATGATACACTTGAGCTCATAAAAAATGGCATCGAATACGGCGACACAAGTGACGGCAGGTTTGATATCACTATAGGAAAGCTGTCTGATTTGTGGAATTTTTCCGAAATAGCTGAAAATACCGACTCTAAAGATAATGAGGTGGATGCATCAGTCGTTCCGTCTGATGCGCAGATACAAAGCGAGCTGTCACATGTAAATTACCGCAATATACAGATTAACGGAAACGATGTGATGCTAACCGATTCAAAAGCAAAGCTTGACCTTGGTGGAATCGCAAAGGGCTTTATCGCCGATAAGATGAAGGCTTATTTACAGTCCAAAAAAATCACCTCAGGCATCATAAACCTGGGTGGCAATGTCCTCACTGTCGGTGAAAAATCCGACGGAAGTGATTATACAGTCGGCATACAAAAGCCCTTCGACGAGAGCGGTGAGCCAATATGTACCGTCAAAATCAAGGACAAATCCGTCGTCACCTCAGGTATCTACGAGCGATACTACAGAGTAGATGGCAAGCTATATCACCATATACTGGACACCACAACCGGCTATCCTGTCAAAAACAATCTGTACTCTGTCACCATCATAAGCGACTCCTCCTGCGACGGAGATGCCTTAAGCACCACATGCTTTGCTCTTGGCATTGATAAAGCAAAGGAGCTTATCAATTCCCTTTCCGGTGTTGAGGCAATATTTGTGACAGATGATTATAGCATTATCACGACATCAGATGAGTATAACGTAAGCAAAGAATAGCTGCAAGCTTATAAAAAAGCTGCCACATATCATAATGATATGTGACAGCTTTTATTCATTACAGAATAATCTTCTTTGGACACTTCTCTGCGCAGATTCCGCAGCCTGTACATTTCTCCTGATCAATATAAGCTACATTGTCTACTACATGGACAGCATCTGACGGACAATTCTTCTCGCACAGATGACAACCGATACAGCCCACTGAGCATGCCTTCATGACATCCTTGCCCTTATCCTTTGAGCTGCACTTTACAACGTGCTTTGTGTCATATGGAATAAGCTCGATGAGGTGCTTTGGACAAGC
>OJMN01001954.1_pt1 | contig 11098 bp, 10 predicted proteins | sample 1597261 | NCBI WGS metagenome assembly OJMN01 (sample SAMEA2452130, study PRJEB22498) | human gut metagenome | biome: human feces; feature: human gut; material: feces | place: Australia | collected 2012 | reverse complement strand
GCTGCCAGTGTGATGCAACCGGCTCCATTCCCTTTATGCCGCCCGGCACCGATATGTAAAAGCAGCCCTTATCATAGCTTAGTCCGTCGCCATCCCAGTGCAGAGCGATATGACAGTCTGCCGCATTATTGCAGATGACAGTACGTGCCACATTGTCAAGCTGCACATCGCTTCCGTCTCTTACCATAAGCACATCATATCCTGCCGCAAGCAGCTTGTCCTTTAATATCTGCGCCATACGGAGTGTGACAGAGCTCTCCGGTGTACCGTCATTAAAGGACATACCGCCTGAAACTGCCACTGCTTTTGTTGCGCCTGCGCCTGTTGTACCACCGGTGGTCTTTGCAGAGCCGTCCGGATGACAAAGTGTCTTCACCGAAGTTCCTCCGCTTGTACCGTGTCCGGCATTGACACCTACTACTATGTTTTTGCGGTTTGCTGTAGCCTTGTACATGACCGCACAGCCTGAATTTATCGCTGAATGGTCTGCATACTGCCATGAAGGATTTAGTGATACTGATTCTCCATTCTCATAGGATGCTCTTTCTACATACTGATAAGAGGAATTATTATCACCTGAATTGTTCTGCTCCTCGTCCGGCTGTTCGGCAGTCTGTTCTTCCTGCTGTGTTTCTGTCTGCTGTGTTTCTTTTGCGGCCTCTGTTACCACCTCTGTCACGGCTTCTGTTTCCGTAGGCATCTCAACCTTCTCTGCAGCCTGTGTCTCTGTTGCAGGCTCTGTCGGTGTATCCTGTGCTTTTTTGCCGCATGATGCGAGGGTAAATATCATCATGCCTGTAAGTAATATTGCTGTAAATCGTTTCATTTATTAAAACTCCATTTTCTTTTTACTACATTATAGACAACCCCATGATATTGTTCAAGTATTAGGCAACATTACTTTCATTTTAGGGTCAGTTTTAAATAGTCAATAGAAATTGTAATTCCTCTAAAAATCAGTTATACTATATGTGAATGTATCGAACATATTTTAACCGGGGAGGCTCACATGGAAATATTAAAACTGCCTGTTGGAATCGAAAATTTTGAAGATATACGAAGGTCTGGATTTTATTATATAGACAAAACTATGCTTATCGAGCAGACTTTAAACAATTGGAGTAAAGTAACGCTGTTCACCCGTCCAAGGCGCTTTGGAAAGACTCTTGGCATGAGCATGCTGCGCTCATTTTTCGAGATTGGCACGGACAAATCACTGTTTGACGGATTATATATTTCACAAAATAAATCTCTTTGTGATGAGCATATGGGCAAATATCCTGTGATATTTATTTCACTTAAGGATGTCGAGGGTTTATCATATGATGAGGCATTTCAGGTATTCTCCAGAATTATAGGAAATGAAATCAGCAAATTCTCCTTTTTGGCAGAAAGTGATAAATTGACAGTTTTGGAAAAAGAACAGTTCAAAGGATTACTTCATATAGAAAAGGGAAAGTTTATTTTTGACAAGGATACATTTACCGCTTCATTAAAGCTTCTTTCCCAGCTTTTATATAAGCATTACGGCCAAAAGGTAGTCATCCTGATAGATGAATACGATGTGCCACTCGACAAGGCATACCAGAACGGCTACTACCATGAGATGGTCTCTCTCATACGAGGCTTGTTCGGACAGGCACTAAAGACCAACGATTACTTACAGTTTGCTATTTTGACAGGCTGTCTTCGCATATCGAAGGAAAGCATATTTACAGGATTAAACAACTTTGAAGTCGTTTCAATCATGGATTCAATGTATGACGAGTGCTTTGGCTTTACAGATAAAGAAGTTCAGGAAATACTTAAGTATTTTAATCTTTCAGAGCATTATGCAGATATAAGGGAATGGTACGACGGCTATCATTTCGGCAACACCGATATCTACTGCCCGTGGGATGTCATAAGATATTGCAAGAGCCTGTGCGCAGATCCCACTGCAAAGCCGCAGGACTTCTGGTCAAATTCAAGCGGAAATGCTCTGGTCAGAAGCTTCATTGACAAGGCCGATGTCCAGACCAAGGATGAGATTGAGCGTCTGATAGCAGGCGAATACATTGAAAAAGAAATATCCCAGGAGCTGACCTACGATGAAATCGACAAAAGCATCGCAAACCTATGGAGTGTACTCTTTACCACCGGTTACCTGACCAAGCAGGGCGTGACTGACGATGGCAAGGTACGTTTATCAATACCAAACCGCGAGATTAAAAACCTTTTCATCAAAAAAATCCGCGAATGGTTCAGCGATACAACCGCAAATGACGGAAAGACACTTGAACAATTCTGCAATGCATTTGTGGATAAGGATACCGAAAAAATAGAAGAGCTTTTTGGCGATTATCTCTGGAATACAATAAGCATAAGGGATACCGCAGTTGCCAAAGATAAAAAAGAAAATTTCTACCACGGTATACTGCTTGGTCTGCTGGGCTACAAGGCAAGCTGGCTCATCAAATCAAACACCGAATCGGGCACAGGCTACAGCGATATCCTCGTTGAAGTTCCAAACAACAGAACCGGCATCGTGATAGAGCTTAAATATGCCGAAAACGGCGATATGGATGCAGCCTGCGATGAGGCACTGAAGCAGATTGAAGAAAAGTCATATGTGGATAAGCTGAAGCAGGATGGCATGCGCAATTTCATCAAGTATGGAATTGCTTGCTTTAAGAAGGATTGTAAGGTTGTGGTAAGTGAATAAGGCACGCATTTAAACAGGCGTAGAGAGACTAGCTCCACGCCTGTTTACTATTCTTTTAATACACATTTTGTAAGTCAATATATTAATTATTTCTTTCTATTATCATAAACACCAAGTACTTGTACTATTAATGCAAGCAACATAATAATAAATAAACCTATACTATTTCCATATAAAAATATAGTAAATGCCTGTATTGCAACAACTACCCAGTTACATACTAATAAAATAAGTTCAAGATTTTTTTTCATTTTCATTTTCTCCTTTTCTTAACTTTTTATATAAACTAGCAAATGGTAAAATGTTGAAAGCAACACTTTCTAAAAATACTCTATAATAAACTCAATTACTTTCTTAAACTTTCCTTGAATAATCATTCCAATAATTCCCACTATAACAATAATTATTCCTATATAAAACATAACATATGAATCAATAAACCATGTTGTTATTTCCATTATTGCACATCCTATGACAAAAATCACTACTGACAAATTAGAAATTATTTTTTTCATTTTCCCACGTCCTTGTTCTATTTTCTTAGGTACCTCATATTTGATTAATATAATCATCAATTTTATTTTTCACATACAATAAGGTATTCCTATACCTGCCCGGAATATTTGCCCAACAGTCATATAGCAGAATCATATCTTTCTTTTTATTAATTTCCAATTCTTTTTTCCATTGGTATGAATCAATTACTTGAAGGAAATAATCAAAATAATCTCTCCACAATTTTGAATATTGTCCTACATATAATTTCATTCTCAGTACAACATTACGGATATTGCCTACGTAATCCTCATTCTTGCTAAATATAGCATAAAATACATACAGTGTAACAATATCAAGTTCCTTTATATCCGGCGAAGTACTGATTTCCTCCGGTTCCATAAAAAGACTTTTTAATATATTGTTTACATATGCCGGTTCTGTATAATCATTATCATATATATTCTTAGCTAGTCTCCTCTTAACCATGCCAAGAACATAGTTTTTATTTATATCATTGTCATAGAAATTTTCTACCCTGCAATCATCATAAACTTTATTCAAATACAAAGCTCCATTCCCTCTTCTGATATTGCGAAGCTTGAAATTATCTCCATGAAATTTCCGCTCATAAATCATGTCCAATGCTTCAAACTCTGCCAATAAAATAATCACTATCAGTGCGCCTGCCGGTTTAAAGCATAAAAACAAAATCATTACACTAATACCAAAAATATATCTTCCGATCTTTCTTGCAATTATGCCCTCTCTTAAAATCCGTATCATCTCTTCATATGAAAATCTGTTATACTCTTCATCATCAATAAAATCACAATAAACAACCTCAGGTTTTTTCCCAATTTTCATCTCGAGCTTCCCATCTACACTATTTATAAGAAAAGGGAAAATGCATAATGGGCACTTTATTGAATACCTGATTCTCAAATATAAAAACCTACTCAATGCTATAACCTGTAGCATTATAACATCTGATACTGTAAATGAAACTACAAATATAGTAAACGATACTCTACAGGTGTAAAAATCCCCTTTAGAAAATAAAACTCTGTAATCTAAAAATGTACTGACAACAATACAAATTATTGCACTACAAAATATACCAAACCAATAAAATTTTGTACAATTAATACCATTTTTTAGCATTATCATCACCATTAACGATTTGGCAGTAAAAATCTGCCAAACCGTTTTTCCTTTAAAATTAATAAAAAATACGTTTATTCCACATTGCAGCTCCCGCTACAATCGTTCCTGCTGCAAATACCGCTCCAACTACAGCATTAATAGTCCCTATTGATACTCCTATTTTTGCAGCCACATAAAGCACGCAGTAATTGTAAGACTGAACTGCACAATTTAGCAATGCTCTATAATTAAAGCCTGCACATGTAAGTGCTCGACGATAAGGTGTTCCCTTATTCCACAACCCAATAACATTATTTTTAAATGTTTTTGCAGTTCCTCCATCAAAATAAGTCATTTCTTCCTGTTCCATAATCGCATAACTGCTAGGGAGCACCAGTGCTCCATCGTAACACATATCCATATATGCGTACCTCCTTCATTTGTTTTATTTTTGTCACGCCTGTTTGCAACCAGTCCTGACTCTATGTAAAGCTATTACATACAGCATTAATCTTCTAGGTGTAGCTCATTACACCCTCATCATCATCAAAATTCTCAGCAAGATGTTCATCCTTATCTGAGTCTTCTTTGATAACAAAATTTCCCTGCTGCATTTCCCACAGTCTGTAATACTGTTCTTTCCTCTCAAGCAATTGCTGATGTGTTCCCTGTTCTACAATTTTCCCTTTATCCATGACTATTATCTTGTCACAGTTTTTTACTGTTGCAAGCCTGTGCGCAATAATAAGCATGGTCTTTTTTCTGAATTTATTGTATATCATATCGAAGATTATATTTTCCGTTGCAAAATCCAGATTACTTGTGGATTCATCCATGATATAAAACTGATTTTCCTTTAGAAATGCTCTTGCAAGTGCAATTCGCTGTTTCTCGCCTCCACTCAGACCATTTCCTGCTTCCTCAAGATAGGTATAATACTGCATCGGCAGTCTCTTTATGAATTCATGGGCATCAGCGGCTTTGGCAGCCTCTTTTACCTCGTCAAGCGTTGCACTCTGTCTCGTAACTCTTATATTGTCATAAATACTTTTTGAAAAAAGCTCTATATTCTGTGGCACATATGATATCGCATGACGTATATCGTCATTCTTATATTCTGATATATCCATCCCATCTATAGTTATATCCCCCGCCTCCGGCTCATAATATTTGAGCAGCAGCTTGGCTATTGTAGATTTTCCGCTTCCGCTTGCCCCCACAAGTGCCACTTTCTGTCCTTTTTCTATAATAAAGCTCACATCATCCAAAGCCGGTTTTCTGTTTCCGTATCTGAAAGTGACATGATCAAGCTTAATATCACCATCTATACTTGATATCTCCTGATACTGTCTCTCGCTTTTCTGTTCTCTCTCATAATCCATGATTTCAGAAAGCCTCTTCATTGAAATATTTGCTTCCTGAATGGATAACTGAAGGCTTACCAGATTGCCTATAGGATCCATAAAGTATCCTGCAAGTGTGTTAAATGCCATGAAGCTTCCAAGCGTCATGTTGTTATTTATGACCTGCATTATTCCTACATACAGAAGCACCAGATTCCCAACTCCCGATATAACACTCGATATTGTTGACTGCACATTTGAAAGCATACCCTCTTTATAACTTATCCTAAGAGATTTTATGTATTCCCGCTCTATGCTTTCGAGCTCTATATCCTCATTGGCATTTCCCTTTATTGTCTCAACTGCGCGAAGCCCTTCTATTATTTCCGAGTTGAGTATGAATGACTGCTGCATCTGTTCTTCGTTTATCTTCTTATATGGCTGCTTGAATATAAATACGAGCACAATACTTATGAGCGTCATCATTATGATCACTGCAAAAAGCTTCGGGTTCATCTGAAAAAGTATTACTCCGGTTATCAAAGCCATTGATATGTCCATGATCAGTGATAATGCTATACTGGTAAATATGTCTTTTATGGTAAATGCATCCGAAAACCTGGTTGTAATATCACCGGTCTTACGGCTCGCAAAAAATTTCATCGGTAATTTGTATATATGCTCAAAATAACCAAGCATAAGTGGTATATCAATTTTGATGGACAGATGCATGAGAATCCACTGTCTCACAAAACTTATAAATGTAGATGTCAGTGATATTCCAAGAAATACCGCAAGCATCATCTTTAATACATCTTTTTGCTGATACGGAAGTATTTCATCATATATTATATTGTTAAAAAGTGATGATAAAATCCCCAGAAGTGTAACCAGAAGTGAGGCTACAAGCGCATATATAAACAGCTTCTTCTGTGGAAGCAGCAGCTTTATATATCTGTCAAATAACTTTGTTCCCTTTATCTTTTCACGCTCAAACTCACTATTTGGTTTCAGTAGGAGCATGGCTCCTGTAAATTTCTTATAAAACTCGTCTATAGTCAGTCTCTCAAGATCCTTAGCCGGATCACCTATTATCACATACTTTTTTGTGATTCTGAATATCACTACAAAATGCGATAAGCCTTCCTTTGTCACGATATTTGCTATAGCCGGTAATGTATATCTGCTAACAAAACCCTCTTTATCTACTTTTACAGCCTGACAGTTAAATCCAAGTTCTTCTGCACACTTTGACAATCCTATAAGGTTTGTTCCTTTCAGGTCTGTTCCCATCATATCACGTAATTTTGTTATTGTTGTCTCTTTTTTATAGTGCAGACAGACCATGCCCATGCAAGCTGCTGCACAGTCTGTTGCATCATGTTGTTTTATGAAAGTGTATCTCATTCTTTATTCCCTTATCTATCACTTTTTCATTTGATTGGTCTTGATTTTCATAAAAATCTCAGCATTATAATTTCGCTGTTGTTAATTTATTTATATCCGATAATCCAGATATCTTCAACCATATATACATGAATGACACGAATTCGTACACGTTTGACATTTAATCAATAATTTTTGCAAGAATCAACGAAATCGCTACCGAAATATTAGCAGCCATAACACAAAGCACTATTTCATTTTTCATTACTCCAAAAATTGCTGCTATAACAATTACAATTAAAATGATAGTCTGAAATCCCCATGTATTTAAGTGTTGCTTATGCTTTTCTTCTACTGTTAATGGTTTATTTTCTGCTTCAACCGGAGCCAATCTCAGTACAGTTAACACTGCTACCATATATAGCACCATCAAACACCATATATATTTTTTTCCCAATGCCAATGCAGACAACACAAATACAATAAAGGTAATCTGCGTATACAAGATACATTTAAGATGACTACGTGCATGATATCCTCCAGCTGTCAACCTCAACGGAGTATACACTGCTATGTACGGAATAAATGCTATAGGATATCCTATAACGTAATATGATAATATAACCATAAAAGCAACATTTATTAATGTAGACAAAATCAATTCCATACCATAGCAGTATGATTCCTTATCATCAGTCTTGATTATTGCATTTTTAATCCAAAACTCAACAATTAGTGTACTTGCTTTCTTAATCATTTCTTTTTTTCAATGAGTCTGGGATATCTGGCTGATGTGAAAAAAAGAAACATGTTGCATTCACAGAGACAACAGCAAGTACCATTGTAAATGTTGCAACGATTTTTGAAAATTTTACTATACCTTTTTTAACCATAATTCTTTGCTCCTTTGTTTTTATTCTTTACACTCTCAAAATAGACGCAAATGAATTGTTTTGGGGCACCGATACACATACTTCTGAAAGTCAGCAATTGGATAATCAGATAGCTCTCTATGCCAAACAATTATCAATTGACAAAAAAACATATTGTTCTCAATCTGATGGATGATTTGAAAAACCTAAATTAATCTTGTAAATTCAAAATTTATAATTTATAATCTTCATAGCTTAATTGTTTTGATAAGGGGATTATTTTTATGAATATTGCTATTTGTGATGATGAACAACAAGATATTGATATACTTTACAATTACTGCAAATCATGCAAATTACCATACAATATTTCTACTTTCTTGTCTGCCTCTGCCCTGCTTGAGGCTTTTAAATCCCAATTTTATGATTTAATTTTTCTTGATATAGAAATGAATAAGCCAAATGGTTTTGAAATTGGCTCTATTTTAGCAGGATATTTTCCTCGTCCCGTAATAGTTTTTACGACAAACGCACTGCAGTATGCAGTCCGAGGATATGGAATTGCTTTTCGATTTCTATGCAAACCGATAACGATTACAATGTTTCAAAGTGTTGTCAGGGAGGCTCTTGACGAGATTCTTCCGCAAAAGGCAGCGGTAATGTGTGGTTCAACTCAGAAAATGATTTCTATAAACGATGTCATATATTTTGAGAGTCTGAACCGGCACATTATTTTTCATTTTGCAAATACATCCACATTGGAGATAAAGGATTCAATGGAAAATATGATTTCGGTTTTTTCATATCCTTCATTTGTACAGATTCACAGAAGCTATTGCATCAATTTGAATTATGTGGACAGCTTTACACCACTTGCTGTCACTATGACTGACGGCTGCAAAATTCCACTTTCGCGGAAAAAACAGACCATTTTCCAAGAGCGCTTTAACAATTTGATACGAGGTACCATCAAATGAATTTTCCAATTGAAATATATACCATTATTATAGAATGCCTGCTTATTTTCTACTTCTTTCATAAAGAGGTTAGACCTGTATACCCTTCCCGCAGATATATTATCCTATTTTGCATATCACTCTTTGCGGTCATAATGCTATCAACCCTATATACACCTATGTTTATACGGCTTGCCATTATCAGCTTATTTTTGTTTTTATGCTATACTTTCTGCTTCAAATGCAAAATATTCCAAATCACCTATACTATTATATTATTTTTTGTCACGTCGATGTTTTCCGATGTTATTGGTGCGTTTGTACTTTCCAGACTTGGAATTTCAATAAATGAACTTTTAGGAATAAGTGAAGGACGGCTTATCTACAATACCACAAGCAAGATTATTCATCTGTTTTTGCTGGTCATAATTATTTTATTTACCAATGCCCGATTTGATTCAAAGGCTCTACTGCATGCCATACCACTCATGCTCTGCAATCTGTCAAGCATATTTATTCTGTTTGCCCAGTACACTACCTTTATTGATAATGGTAAATACTCCACCTTTGTGATGACCACCATATGTATGCTTGTTATCAATATAGTGGTTTGTGGATATACGGAAATAGTAAAGAAATCTTATGAATTACAGAAAAATCAGCTCTGTATACAGGAGCAGCTTGCCAAACAGGAGCTTTACTATCAGGATATCATTGCTCGTCAGGACGAATCCCGCGCACTTTGGCATGATATAAAAAAATACATGCTGGCAATGGAAAATCTGGTTTCTACGAAAACACGACCTGAAGCCGAAAGCCAGCTCTCTGCCTTAAAGAAAAAGTTTTCAAGCCTTGACCAAATGATTGATACCGGTAATTCCATTGTTGACGGCATCCTAAACTATGGCTCTAATAAAGCTGTCAGTCTGGGAATCACCATAAACTTTGATCTATGGCTGGATACTGACCTTAACATTTCGCCTGTTGATCTGTACATAATCATTGGAAACACTATGGATAACGCAATAGAAGCCTGCGATGCTTTTCCGGCAGGTCACAAACCATCCATCTCATGTACGCTGCGCCAGAAAAATCATGTGCTGCTTTATGAAATATCCAATCCTATTCCACAGGTTTCGGTTAAAAAAGCCGGAGATATCCACGGATATGGGCTTGAAAATGTCAAAGAATGTGTAAATAGACATAGTGGTTTTATCTCTGTTAAAAACGAAAATGATATATTTTGTGTCTCTATAACACTAAACGTTTAATATGTCTTAAATCCGCGATATCACAAGCCTTCCATCCTGCACATCAACCCTGACCTTATTAGACTCTATCCCCGCTGCCTCAAGCATCTCATCAGTGAGTTTTATCCTGTGTGCCTTATCCAATACCGTATATTCCATTGCAGGGTGTTTCTTCAATTTCTCCGTACTTACCTTTCCGTCAGATATAAGCACTGTGCGGTCTACACGACCTGCAAGTGCCATATCGTGTGTCACTATGATGATGGTTATACCAAGCTCTTTGTTCAGCTTATGAAACAGCTCATAGATTGTATCAGCAGTCCTTGTATCCACAGCTCCGGTCGGTTCATCCGCAAGCAGTATGTCCGGCTTATTTGCCAGTGCCACCGCTATCGCTGCGCGCTGCTGCTCTCCTCCCGATAGCTGAGCCGGAAGCTTATCCTTATGCTCCTGTAATCCCACTGCATTTAACAGTTTAAGGGCATAGCTTTTATTATCGTCCTTGCGTTTTTTTATAATTTCTCTGTGTTTTAAATTATCGGTATTCCCTGAATTTTCAAACATCATCACGGCCTCGACATTCTGCAGCACAGTCAGGTATGGGAACAGATTTTTGGCACTTTTCTGCCACACAAAGCCCACCTTGTCCCTGCGGTATCTCACCATTTCAGCTTCTGAATATGTGGAAATGTCTTTTCCGTCAATAGTGAGCACTCCCGCCGTTGGAGTTTCCAGTCCTCCTATCATATTTAAAAGGGTGGATTTTCCGCTGCCGGACTGGCCCACGATGGCCACAAACTCCCCTTTCTGAATTTGGAAGGAGATATGGTCCGCCGCCTTGACGGTGGTGTCGCCCATCTGGTAATACTTGCAGACGGACTGAAATTCAATGAGAGCGCTCATTTAGAACCCTCCTCCCGGACCACCGCCGCCGGGACCGCCTCCG
>OJMN01001947.1_pt1 | contig 11125 bp, 10 predicted proteins | sample 1597261 | NCBI WGS metagenome assembly OJMN01 (sample SAMEA2452130, study PRJEB22498) | human gut metagenome | biome: human feces; feature: human gut; material: feces | place: Australia | collected 2012 | reverse complement strand
CATCTGACTGTTAATCAGAGGGTCCTTGGTTCAAGTCCAAGAGGAAGAGCAAAAAAGAAGCCACCTAGAAGGGTGGCTTTTCTATTTATTCACCTTTCTTATCATCCAAAGGACTAATAATATATCTTGTGGGATTTGGCTCAGAACAACCATATCTCTAAAAGTAGGTACATCATATCGGTACAAAAAGGAATTAAATAGTGATTAACCGGTGTGGTATTGAATCACAACAGAATCGAATAAATTCTCTTATTGGATATTTATTTTCCATTTTTCCATGTCCCCCTTCATCTTTTCTCTGTCTCTCCGATGAATAAGGAATTTGCGGGTGAAGGATAACAACTTCACCATCTCTTCTCCTGTAGCGATTAGTTTCAAAAATTGTTTCAAGGCTTGAAACAATCCGTTTCACACCGAGAAACACTTCGTTTCACTGCTTGAAACACTTTGTTTCTCGGCGTGAAACATCTAGTTTCAAATAGGGTTGAAACTAATTACGAAATAGCTTTACTAATCTTGCTTAATGGTGGAATCTGAAAGTAGCAATTTGACTTGATTCACGATGAAGAGAAGGTGAAGGGGCGGCTATTCACCTGCAAACTCCTTGTTTATCGGCAATACAGAAGAAAAGTGAAGGAGCTAGAAGAATTGAACATGTTATAGAAAAGAGCATCGAATTGTTCAAAACCCATATGGAATGAGTCGAATCGTCTATTCATAGGAAATGATTTTAATTGGGCATTTCTATTTATCCGTTTGCCTATCCAGATTCGTTCCACTTGCTATTTTTATTTCGTTCCATTATAGTGGAACGAAGTAAAAGTAGCTAATTGAGATAATCTGACTAGGCAATAAAGATAATTTGTTTGGGCAATTAAAAAAGTCTTATTGGCACACCTAACGGAGATACGGTGGCGAGGCATGCATTCGTTTAGCTCAAAACTGTGCAGGAACGAACTTTTTTGGTATAGGCTGCCCTAAAGCACATTACCCAAACTTTTAAACTGTTCCCCGATTTTTCAGACTAATCTAAAATTTATCCCCGCTGATTTGCTACTACTCCAAAGACAGCGGTTCAGTTTGAAAACGGCGGCTTAGTCTGAATATTGGGGATTTGGGGATCAGTTTGAGAACAAAGACGAAAGAATAAGGGGAACCTCCCGGATAAATCCATTAGTCCCCCTCTGATACTGGTCGTACATCATCGTTTCTTGATAAAGGCAAGTAGTTACACATAAATGTAATGTTTTCGACCTTTTAACCGTCAGACACCACTCCGTCCCATTTGACTTGCCTTTAAAGTTTAAATAACATTAGATCTTGGCGAAAAATAGCAAACCACAACCAACTGGCTGCTATAGATTCGCCGTGACACTTCATTTGTTTAATGAAAAAATAGACGAGGCAGTCCTACCGTTTGGATATAAACCACCTCGTCTTGGGGTCTTAGCCGAACCTGTTTATTTCTCTATCTTCATTCATTTCAAATCGGTTTAAATACATAAAAGAAGGAAAGAATACCATAAGAGATGTCCAGCCGGATGATTTCTTGATTGTATGGCGATGCAGCCAAGAAGGGTATTCTCAAGCAAATCACACGATTGCTTTGAGGAGAAAGCGGGCATATCTTTTTTGTTCTTTCCATTTATAACAAATGATGGTTTGCGCCCTTTTACAAACCCTGTATATACAAAAAAAGCGGTAGGGCATTTGCCTATCCGCAAGCGAGGGAGTCGAAGCCCTATACGCACAAACAGGAAACACCCCCCGCATATCGCAAGGAGCATTTTACTGTTTCATGTGCGTATTTGAATTTTCGACTTTTCGCTTGCACAGAAATCAGCTAAACGCTTTTTTTCTTCAAAAACATAAAAACATGTCGATCTACGACAGTGCAAATATAAGAAATTATTAATTCATTCGGTTCTCAATCTCGTTTTTTTTATAAAAAGTCATCTTTGAGAAGCCCTTTATACATTCTTGAAACAAATTTAAGCCGTTGCCAACGTCAATATACTAATCCGTATTCCTTCCACATTCACTAGGCAGGAAGCACATGCCAGAGTAGTAGAACCAGTGGTCAACACATCGTCAACTATCAATATGTGTTTTCCGGCAAGTGTTTCGGGATGCTGAAGCTCGAAGATACCTTCCACATTATCCCGACGTTCAAACACAGATTTACGCGTTTGCGTTTCCGTATTTTTCTTACGCAATATGGATTCTGTATCGATGGGTATTCCTGTTACAGCAGCAATACCACGGGCAATCCACTCACTCTGATTATAACCACGGATTTGCTGTTTTTTCTTATGAAGCGGTATGGGGATTATCACATCAATTCCCTGAAAAAAATTGGAAGACAAAAGTTCGGCAGCCATATACCGCCCCATAATTGCACCAATTTCCTTTTGTCCACCATATTTCAACCGATGAAGAATCAACCGGAAGTCGCTTCCTTTCTCATAAAAGAAAAAAGAAGTAGCCCGTTCCAAAGGGATTTGTCCCCAGAAGAGCCGTTCTACCGGATTATCTTTTCGAAGATGATAATTAGTACGGGGTAGATTGATATTACATACTGTACAGATACATTCTTCACCCTTTGCTAACGGTCGGCCGCAAACAACGCAGCAACGGGGAAATAGCAAAGATAAGAAGGAACTAAGCCAGTCTTTGATAAGAAGTGTGTGTTTCATAATAATAGAAATTTGAAGTTGCAATAGCACCTACATATTCAATGGAGGGACTTCTGCTAGGAGCTTCTGAAAGAAAGGATGAAGATTCCCGTTCGTTGCGATAATATGATGTCCTTCTATGAAATGATCCTCACCATAAAAATCAGTCACCTTTCCTCCCGCCTCCTGAACAATCAGTGCTGCCGCAGAATAATCCCATTTTCCGAGAAATGCTTCCATCCAAGCATCAAAACGCCCAATAGCCACATAGCAGATTGCGGCAGCAGCCGAGCCATTCATCCGAATACCGCCCACTACCCCATAAAGCTGATCGATGAGATGAAGAGCAGTCTGTTTATATTGCAGATGATTATAAGGTAATTCTGTAATGACAAATGCATCTTTGATGTCCTCAACGTTCGACACATGAATTTCTTCACCATTCATAAACGCTTTTCCGCCTTTCCAAGCATAAAAACATTCGTCGCGACAAGGTTCATAAACCACACCCAACAGCAATCCGGCAGATCGGCCGTAAAGAGCTATACTCACAGCATAAGGAGGCTGGTCATGAACATAATTGGTCGTACCGTCGAGCGGATCGATAATCCATAAACAAGCCTCTCCCCTATAAGAAACAGTCTCCTCTTCGGTGATAAATCCTGCTCCCGGCAACAATACCGAAAGCGAATCGACCAAACGGCGCTCAGACTCTCGATCGACATACGAAACATAGTCATGCAGATTCTTTTCTTCAACACGAGAACGGTCGAAAACCAAACGTTCGTTAAGCAGAAATCGCCCGGTAAGACGGGCTACCTCGACGACTTTGAGCGTCAGACCGGATAGCATTGCCACATCATAATCCATAACACAATTACCTTAGTATATAACAAAGATACGAAATCTTACAGCATATTCTCACTAATTACTGTTATAAAAATCCGAAGTCGAAATAAAAAATGAGTTTTCCTCGTGAAATTGCTGCTATCTATCAACTTTTTTTATCCGATTTTTTTTCTTTTGAAAAAGAAATCCTATATTTGACCCGCATTTTTGACGTAAATGTCTGAAAGAATAATTGCATGCAAATATGTCTGTACCATGTAACACTATCATGCAGAAAGAATTGCTTACATAAATAACGACTTGAAAAAAATAATGTTTCGACCTTTGATTACTTGTGTAAGTTGAAAAACAGCCAAGGTATCAATTTATGGACGGGCAAAAAAGAACAACCAAACCACAAAAAGAACATAAAAACTTCACAAAAACTGTAAACCAAACTAACAAAAGACTCTTTTATTATGGAGACAAAACAACCCAAAGCAAAAAAAGCTAAGAAAGAATCGAAAGGATTTCGCGGTATCGAATCTGCATTCCTCGTAATCGTAGTATGTTTTATCATTGCTGTGTGCATCTACACCTTTATATTGGGTGATGTAAACAACTTTACCGATGCCACCAAAGCTGAACCCAAACCCGGTAATATGCTGGGAACCATCTACAAAGGTGGTATAATTGTACCTGTGCTGCAAACTTTATTGCTCACTGTATTGGTACTGAGTATCGAACGTGCATTTGCCATCATGACCGCCAAAGGCAAAGGCAGCCTCACCAAATTCGTTGCTAACGTTAAAGCGGCTCTCGCTGCCAATGACTTGGCCAAAGCCCAAGAATATTGCGACAAACAAAGAGGTTCGGTAGGTAGCGTGGTAACGTCGGCCTTGAAAAAATACGCCGAAATGGAAAACAACACCGAACTGACCAAAGAACAAAAATTGGCAAGTATCCAAAAAGAAGTAGAAGAAGCCACCGCGCTCGAATTGCCTACTCTCGAAATGAATCTCGCCGTTATTGCCACCATGACAACTCTTGGTACCCTCGTCGGACTTCTCGGTACTGTGCTTGGTATGATTCGTTCGTTTGCCGCTCTTGCCACAGCAACAGGTGCACCCGACTCGGTAGCCCTTTCGACCGGTATTTCCGAGGCACTTGTAAATACGGCTTTCGGTATCGCAACCGGTGCTTGTGCTGTTATCTCTTATAACTTCTTCACCAGCAAAATCGACAAAATCACTTACGCTATCGACGAAGTAGGCTTCTCTATCGTACAATCTTACGCCGCTAACCACAGCAAGTAATTAACAACTTCTGAAACAGTAAGATTATGCCAAAAGTAAAAGTAAAAAGGAAGAGTACCGCCATCGATATGACTGCGATGAGCGACGTAACTGTGCTTCTGCTTACTTTCTTCATGCTGACATCGACCTTCGTTCAGAAAGAGCCTGTGCAAGTGAGTACCCCATCTTCGGTATCTGAAATCAAAATCCCAGAAATTAATGTTCTGCAGGTGTTGGTTGAACCGTCCGGGAAAATCTTTATCAGCCTCGACAAACAAGAGGATAGGGTGAATGTATTGAACGCAATGAGTAGTATGTACGGAGTACCGTTTACTCCAGAGCAAATAAATAAGTTCAGATTGGCAAATTCGTTTGGTGTGCCTATCAAACAAATGCCGGGATTCTTGGATTTGAAATCCGATATTCAGGATCAAACTTTGAAAAATTATGGTATCCCGTGCGATAGCGCCAATAACGAGTTTAAAGAATGGGTGCGTGCTGCACGAAAAGCAAATCGCGATTTGAAGATTGCCATCAAAGCCGATCAGGCTACACCGTATGACAAAATCAAAAACGTGATGTCTTCGTTGCAGGATATCAAAGAAAACCGTTACAATCTGCTTACGTCGTTGAAGACTTTACCCGCAGAAGATGAACAATAACCAAGTCATGAAAGGAAAGAAAAATTATGGCAGAAGTAGAAGTAAAAGACTCGGGTAAAGGCGGTAAGAAAGGTCAACAGAAGAAAATGAAAATCCATGTGGACTTTACCCCCATGGTTGATATGAACATGCTTTTGATAACCTTCTTCATGTTTTGTACTACGTTGAGTAAGCCGCAGACGATGGAAATCAGTATGCCTACCAACGATAAGGTAACAGAAGAAGAGCAGAATAAGGTGAAGGCTTCGGAGGCTGTCACAATCCTCTTGGGCGATAACGACAGAGTATTCTATTACTTGGGAGAGCCCCAGTACGAAGATTACACTTCGTTGGTCGAGACATCTTATAATGCCGATGGTATCAGAGCCTTGCTCCTTGATCGTAACAAAGAAGTTGTTGCCAAGGTGAAAGATTTGAAGGAACGTAAAAAACGCGAGGAGATCAGTGAAGAAGTTTTTGACTCGTTGGTCGTAGATGCCAAAAAAGCCAAAGGCGCTCCGGTGGTTATGATTAAAGCGAAATTGCCCGATGAAGAAGGAAAGAACGGCGCGACTTACCGCAATTTGATCGATGCTCTTGATGAGATGATCATTTGCAGTATCGGTAAGTATGCTATCGTTGACATCACAGAGGGCGATTTGTTCCTGATGGAGAATTATGAGAAGAAGGGTGCTCTTTCCGATCAGATAGACACCAGTAAAAAGAACTAATAGTACACATTAAAAAAGAAGAGAAATGTCAAAGAACGTAGATTTAACTTCGAAAGAATGGTGCGATTTAGTTTTTGAGGGAAAAAACAAAGCATTTGGAGGGTATCTCTTACGGGTTAACTCGCCGAAGCGATATACATGGGCTACTATTGGTGTAATCTGTGTGGTTGCATTTGCTTTCGTACTTCCCTATATTGTCGAGTCATTTAAGTTCGGAGAAGTTGAAGAAGAGACAACAGTAGTTGTGGAGATGACACAATTGCCAGAGGCCGAGGTAGAGAAACAAGAAGTTCAACCGTTGGTTGAAACTCCTCCTCCCCCTCCGTTGAAGAGCTCCATTAAGTTTACTGCACCTGTCATTAAGAAAGACGAGGAAGTGTCTGATGAAGAAGAATTGAAATCGCAAGATGAATTGACACAATCCAAAGTGAATATTTCTATTGCCGATGTGAAAGGTAATGACGAAGAACACGGACAGGATATCGCTGATTTCCGTGAAGTAATCGCCGAGCCTGTCGTAGAGGAAGAAAAGCCCTACGAGGCAGTAGAACAGATGCCTACTTTCCCGGGTGGAGAGACCGAGTTGATGAAGTTTATTCGTGATAACCTCAAATATCCGGTTATAGCTCAGGAAAACGGTATTCAAGGTCGTGTTATTTTGCGTTTCGTTGTTTCGAAGACGGGTGCGATTGATAATGTTACGGTTTTGCGTAGTTTGGATCCTACTTGTGATAAGGAGGCTATTCGGGTAGTAAAGAGTATGCCTAAATGGATTCCGGGTAAACAAAACGGTAATAATGTGCCAGTTTATTTTACACTGCCTGTTGTATTTAAACTTTTGTAATCTCTTGTTTGTTTAAGAAGAGATTCGTGAAATATAGTACTCGCAGCCTATTATCATAGATTTTAGGTTGCGGGTATTTTAAAAAGTTCGATTATGGAAGAAAAGTATGGCCATTACAACGATGATACGGAAAAGAAGAACCGCTTGGGCATGAATGTCGTTTTCGGCATGATTATGATAGCTATTTATTTAGGTATGGCCTATTTGCTGTTATTTACTTCATTGTTTTCCAATTTATACGATATAGTACGCTATATTATGGGCGGTGTATTTGCCGTATATGGAGTATTCAGAGGATATAGATTGTTTGTTGGAATGAAATAAAACGAATTATGAATAAGCTAATATTACTTCCAGTCGCAATTTTTGTAGCCGCGTCTGCTTTGTCTTCGTGTTCATCTTGCCAGAATGAGGAAAAAGAGGGACAAAAGGTTAAGGAGACCATCACGTCGGGTGTGATAGATATCAGCTGTGACGAAAGCTTCGAGCCGATTATGGAGCAAGAAATCATGGTATTTGAAGCAGCTTACCCGAAGGCTTCGATTATTCCTTATTATGTAAGTGAATCGGAAGCCTTGAATATGCTTTTGCAAGATAGTGTGCGGTTGGCTATTGCCACCCGTCCGTTATCCCCGAAAGAAGAAGATTCTTTTAAATCCCGCCGGTTAAAGGTGCGCACCGTGCAAATCGCCTTAGACGGCATTGCTTTTATTGTGAATAAATCTAACAAGAATGATATAATTTCGGTAGATGATTTGCGAAAGATCGTAACAGGAGAGGTCACGAAATGGAGCCAGATTTATCCGGGATCTACGTTGGGAGACCTTCATTTTGTATTCGACAATCAAGGTTCCAGTTCTATGCGTTATGCCATAGATTCTCTTTGCGAGGGAAACCCTCTGTATAAAGGTTTGTTTGCCCAAAAATCCAATCAGGCTGTGATCGATTATGTGGCTCAAACACCTAATGCGATAGGGGTAATAGGAGCAAGCTGGATTGGGAATAAAGCAGACTCGACCAATACTTCGTTTACCGATGTCGTAAAAGTAATGGCTGTGCGTAAAGCTCCGGGATTTAAACCCTATAAACCCTATCAATATTATATAGCGTCGGGAGATTATCCGTTGACTCGGCCTATTTACATGATTACAACGGATCCTCGGAATGGATTGCCTACCGGCTTTATTAAGTTTGTGTCTTCTCAAAGAGGGCAGTTAATAATTTTTAAGACCGGTATTGTACCGTGGCAAACTAATATTGCGTTAAAAAGAGATGTAAGCATTACCGATGCTTTTTAAGTAAGAAAATTATTAATTTAAAAATATATCAATGAAATCAAGTCTTAAATTATTTTTTTCACTGTTTCTTGCTGCCGGCAGTTTCACTGCTTTTGCTGCCAGCTATACTGATGGAATAGAGTATTTTAAAGCGGGTCAACCCGATCGGGCAAAAATTTTGCTTGAACGCACCCTTGATGATGCAGGAACGAATAAAGCAGAATCTTATTACTATTTGGGAGAGATAGCGTTTGTCAACAAGGACTATACGGCTGCCGCAGAGTACTATAAGAAAGGTCTTGAAGCCGATCCTTTGTTCGCTTATAATCTCGTCGGTCAAGGTAAGCTCGCATTGAATGGAAGTGCAGATAAGGAACAAGCTGAAAAAGTGGCTGAAAAATATTTCAAAGAAGCGCTTAAAGGAAAAAATAAGAAGGATGCCGGTCTTAATTTGGCAATTGCCAAAGCATATTATGAGACTGGGACTCCGGGTTATGAGGAGTATATGAAGAAGTCTTATAAAGCAGACAAGAAGTTTCCCGATTATTTTATGTTTGAGGGCGATGTCTTGGTAAACCAACAGCAGTATGGTGATGCTTGTGGACGGTATGAAAATGCGATTTATTTCGACCCTAATTGTATCGAAGCGTATGTGAAATACTCGCATATTTATTTCGATATAAATCCGACATTGGCCATTCAAAAGTTGGAAGAGTTACAAACTATCGCTCCTAATTCTGCTATTGCACAACGTGAGATGGCCGAAGCGTATTATAAGAATTCTCAATATACAAAGGCTGCCGAGGCTTATGAGAAGTATATGCAGAACCCCAACCATTTCCAAACAGACCGTCCCCGGTTGGCTACTCTGTTGTTCTATGGCAAACGTTTTGATGAGTCGTTGGAACTTGCAAAAGATATTTTATCTCATGATCCTCAAAACTTTGTTATTCGTCGTATCGTTATGTACGATAATTATGAATTGGGGAATTTTGAGGCCGCAGAACAGGCTGCAATCGAGTTCTTGGGAATGAATCCGGGTGACAATGTGTTTACGGCGCGCGATTACATGACGTATGGCGATATTTTATCTAAACAAAAGAAGTATGGAGAAGCCGTTGCTCAATATGAAAAAGCTTATGAACTGGATAATACCCGTACGGATATTCTTAAAGTTTTGAGCGACACCTATGAGCGTAATAAAGATTATGTAAAGGCAATCGATACTTATGAGAAGTATATGAATGCCGATACGGTGAATAATCAACGTGTCATGGACTATTATTTGCTCGGTCAAATTTGTTATAGTGCAGGCCAAGCTGCACAAGATAGCGTGGAGTTGATGAATATGTATTTGTTGAAAGCAGATACTATGTTCCAAGTTGTGGTAGAGCGTTCTTCGACGGATTATCGGGGATATTTGTGGCGCTCCCGTGCGGCCGCAGTGCGTGACCCTGAATTGAAAGAAGGGTTGGCCAAACCTTTGTATGAAGAGACTTTGACTGTTTTGGATCAAGATCCTTCCAATAAGGAGAAAGCTGCTACAAAACGTGTTTATATCGAGGCTTATAAATATTTGGGATATTATAATTATCTGCAAACCACCAATCCGGCCAAGAAAAACGAGGCTATCGCGGCTACAAAAGATTATTGGAACAAGATGCTGGAATTGGATCCGGGTAATACAGAGATTCTCGAAGCTCTTAAAACTCTCGATTCGTTGTAATAGGAATTTTTTTGAATGTATTCATTGCGCGACAAACTATTTTTGTCGCGCAATTTTTTTTGAGAAGGTGTTCCAAAAGCAGAATAATTTGTCCGGAATTGCAGATTAAAAATAAAAAAGAGTCTAACGTGAGGCTTTTGTTGGAAATAAAATTTGTATATTTGTGCGACAAAATTTTTCGAAGAATAATTTGCAGTGAAACAAAGGATTTTGGGGTGATATTCATCGTTCGGAAAATAAATTGTCCGTTGTATAAATCCTTGACTAAGAAAGAAAAGAAATCGTATGTTTGGTTCTATATGGAATAAGACAATATCAGATCGCGAGACTAATACCGGAATGGAGCGATGTCGTATTTCTTTTTCTTATAAAAAGAGAAAGATTTTTTATTTATAGACGATCGGGCCTTGTATTGTTGTTTTAGCAATATAGGGCTTTGTCATTTGGAGAAAAGAATAAAAATAAATACAAACTAAATTAACGTATGAATTCTGCACTATTTGTAGTTGTATTGATTACCGGATTAGCGTTGGTGGGCGCGGCTTTGTTGATTGCAGGGCTTATTTCGCCTCGCTCGTTCAACCCACAGAAAGGTGAGGCTTATGAGTGTGGTATCCCATCGCGCGGCGAATCTTGGATGCAGTTCAAAGTAGGTTACTACTTGTTTGCCATTCTGTATTTGATGTTCGACGTAGAAACGGTATTCTTGTTCCCGTGGGCGGTTATATTGAAAGATTTAGGTGTAGCCGGATTATTTAATATTTTATTTTTCATGGTTATACTTGTTTTAGGACTGGTATATGCATGGAAGAAAGGAGCACTCGAATGGAAGTGAAAATTAAATCGATGAAGTATGAAGACTTCAAAGACAATGAATATATTGAACATCTTGTTGATGAGCTCAAAGCCTCTCATACCAATGTGGTGGTGGGATGCTTGGACGAACTTATTAACTGGGGGCGGTCTAACTCTTTGTGGCCGCTTACCTTTGCGACAAGTTGCTGTGGTATCGAGTTCATGTCGCTCGGCGCAGCGCGGTACGATATGGCCCGTTTCGGGTTTGAAGTAGCCCGTGCCAGTCCGCGTCAGGCTGATATGATTATGGTAT
>OJMN01001945.1_pt1 | contig 11137 bp, 8 predicted proteins | sample 1597261 | NCBI WGS metagenome assembly OJMN01 (sample SAMEA2452130, study PRJEB22498) | human gut metagenome | biome: human feces; feature: human gut; material: feces | place: Australia | collected 2012 | reverse complement strand
TATGTTGAGTTGCCATTTACAAGACTGGCACGGAATCCTTTACGCATTTGTGAAGGACGCGTATTGATGTTGGTTGTACCGCCGAGGCTACCAATACCCATTTCTCCCATATTCAATCCTGAAGTAACTTCCTGATTACGGGTAGCGTCGTTTAACCCGCTCCATAATGACCAAGGAGAATATCCGGTCAGTGCATCATTGAACAGGATACCGTTCAAGTATACATCAGTATAGCGTGAGTCGTATCCGCGAAGGTTGAAACGCATCTCGCTGAATTTGTAGGAAGCGATGTTGTTGAATACATCTTTGGATGCCGACAGTGATGAAGGCAATGATTGGGCATCGTCCAAAGTCTCCGTATCAAATTCTGCAAAAATAGCATCGTCCACAGTAGGAGATTGATTGTCGGGTACTAACACTACATTGTTAATGTCCCTTATCAGTTTGTCTACCCGGACCGCAATGGACAATGGCTCATATTCTGCCGCTTCAAAAGCCAGTGAATATTCACCTTTATTCAAACTCTCAAATATGAAGTTACCTTTTTCGTCAGTTGTCGTTGTGACGTTGCCCGGTGTTAAAGTGACTTTCACACCGTCAATAGCCGTACGCGTGGCACGTGATACGACTTTACCCTTGATTCCGCCGTTCTGTGCAGCGACAGTCAGCGAAATCAAAGATAATACCATGATTAGAAAACTCTTTATTTTCATAAGTATTTCAGTTTTATTTGCTTATATAGATATATACAGGGAAATGGTCGCTGAATCCACCTTGGAAATTATTTCCGACATAGGTACGTAGTGGATACCCCTTGTATTGTCCCTCTTTTTGTATCATATAATGTTGTTTGAAGATATTGCCGTAGAATTTTGATCCGGGAGCTTTTTGTATTTTCAGTTTTCCGGTAGATCCTTTGGCAAGATTTTCAGATATAACAATATTATCAAATATGTTCCACGCATCACCGTAAGCTAATGTACCGTAACCGGCTTTCAGCATATCGGCATACGGGGCGTATAAATCACCGGCAGACAAATCTTTCATTTTTAATTTAGCTCCTAACCCTTCGGTTATACTTTTGTCTGTCGGATCATCATTGAAGTCACCCATCATCACTATTTTAGTTGCCGGGTTGGCCTGCAGTACAGAGTCTGCGATGCTGCGCATCTGGCGTCCGACCGCAATACGTTTGAACTCTGAAACATCTTTTCCTCCCAGACGAGAGGGCCAGTGAGCTACCATAAAGAAGAACGGTTCGTCTTCTATGGTTCCCCACATAGTCAGGATATCGCGAGTCTTGAAGTCCGGCAATGAAGGAATGACGGTCTTTACAGGATATTGTCCTTCCAATTTGAATACATCCGGACGGTAGAGGAAAGCTACGTCTACTCCACGGGCTTCGGGTGAATCGAAATGTGAGATCCGATAATTACCCGGTGCCAGCTTGGGGGTAGCTACAATGTCTTCCAGTACGTTCCGGTTTTCTACTTCCGATACTCCGATAACGATTGGATACTCTTTGTCGATAGCTGCCATACCGAACAATACTCGTTCGATATTGCCAAGCTTTTTATTATACTTGGCTGTATTCCATTTTTTGGGTCCTTCGGGGGTAAACTCGTCATCTTTAACTTCGGGATCATTGATCGTATCGAAGAAGTTTTCGAGATTATAGAATACCACTTTGTATGGTTTCTGACCAAAACAAACGGAAATCAGCAGTACAAAGAATATGGTGCAAAATAATTGTTTCTTCATAAGCTTGTATCTCATTTTATTCCCCATTGAGCGAGATCCATCTGTTGCTTCACAGAACTATCTACTTTGGGGAAGAATGTAAAACCTGTTTTTTCTTCAATATCAGCTACTGTTGTGCAAATACTTTCCGGTATAGAATTTCCATAGCTCTTTTGTTCTACCCAGAAACCAATAGATATTAATTCGTTGGGTGAGCAATCCTGCACCTTTTTATTCGTAGAACCGCTTTTTGTGCGTAGCAGTACTTTGAAATAGTTTGTAGGAACGGGTACGGAACTACCTACACCGTCTGTGGTTGTAGTTGCTCCGGGACCGAAATAAGCTCCGGTCACTACATACAATGTATCACTACATCTGTAACTGCGGACTTTTCCTTCAAGAGTCGCCCACATCTGTTGGTTCAGGGAACCAAGCTGTGGTGTCATATTCGACATATAGAATGTCTGCGCATTCATTTCATCTGTACACACGCGGTCGGCAGATGCTATCTGATGACCACGGTCATAACTACCTTTATAAGAATGCTCTACACAATTTGCCTGGAAACTTTGAGGAACAATAGGGTCGAAAGCCCAACGATTGGTACGTTCTACATTCTTTCTTAAGTAGGCGTCATGTATCGGATATGCTACCCATAAAGCGGCTTTCTTAGTTTTATCGAAACAAATCGAATAGTTACGAATTGTTTGATTGTTTAAGAGCCCATAGTGAGTAACATATTGATAGTTAGTGTTTTCTACTTTAGTAGGTAGCTCGGCCCATGAGTTAAACGCCGGCAGATTCTCTTGGGATTCTGCTAGCTGTACCAGATCAAAAGTCTTTTGAGTATTCTCTGCAAAACGCAACGTTAGTTGTGCTCTTCGTTGAGTTTTTCCAGAATTGGTCTTATAATATACGTATAGTACATTGAGTCCATCTGCTATCTGTCCACTTTTGGTCGTTATATTATAATCTTTACTACTGAAAGAACACCATTCTGTTCCTTCGGTCACTTCTGCGTGCCATTCCGTACCGGTTTTACCGGATAGAATGATTGCTGATGATCCGGAAACTGATTTCACGGTCGAAGATATTTTCCAATATGCTTCTCCGTCTTCGGTCGGGGATACCGGGTCGTCGTTATTGCTACACGCAAATGCACACAGTATCAGCACCGTAAAGAATACGGACTTTATTGCTGCTGCGTAGTATTTGGAAGGTGATGTCATTTGAATTTTGATTAACTCTTGGCAAGACTAAAATAATCTTGCCAAGAATATTGGTTTCGTATAATAAGTTATTCATATACAAGTGTCCACCCACCTAACTGAGCATTGGCATCACTTGCAATATAAATTCTATATTTAGTATCTATTATTGTTCCTGATAAATTGTATGTAAATACATGGTTTTCATCTTTAGCAATGGCCTCCCCACCTTTTACTATATTATTATTTGTATCTGTAATTCCTACTTTAGTAGCTTTAGCAGCTCCAGTATGACTTGTGAGTGTGACTTTAGTCAATTTTTTATTTGGAATAGAAGGAAGTTCAATATATGCTTCTTTTTTCCCAAAAAAGATATAAACTTTGCCACTATTTGCTATTTGATAATATCCTCCGGAAGTGGAAGGTGAGACTGTATATTCATATTCTCCAAATTTGAATAGAGCTGCTTCTGTTTTCTTTTCTTTGGAACCAACAGGAAAATTGTCTGGGTAATTATCGGCTGTTGTTAAATCCAAATTGATAATAGTCTCATTTCCGGAAGGTTTAGCTGCGATTGTAATGGGTACTTCTATTTCATTACCTCCCTCTATTGATATTTTCAAAGTTTGTGATTCTACACTATTCTTTGGATTAGCTGCTGCAGTAACTGTAATTTTAGTCCCTTCAATCTTTGCAGATAAAGGATTTGATAATCCGTTTATCTGCAATGTTTTATCTCCAGAATTTACAACTGTAACTTCTATATCTTCAGCACCTCCTTCATTAGGGAAGTCTATTGATTTAGGATTGGCTGAAACAATAGTTGGATCTGTGGATTTGAATGCTGCGACATCATCTAAACTTTGTGGTGCAAGTTGGGGATTACCATTATATAAAGTAACTACTCCTGTTACAGTTCCACCATTATCTACTGGCTTGAATGGTTGGTTTACGAATCCAGTGGCACCTGTTTTTGTAAATACAGTAAAGTCGGTTCCTGCAGCAGTAAATATGACGGTTCCTGGGGCCACACCCCATACTCCTGATACTTTAGGATTTGCATTCTCTATTTTGACAGTCATACTTTGATAATCTAGCAACTGAGTTGCTTCGATTGTAATTGGGTTAATAGTAGCTTTATTGCCAGTTTTTTCTATAGTTGCCCAAACGTCATTCTGCCCTCCAGTCACTTCATAAAGTTTATTATAAAGTTGAGCTTTTGCGAGTCCTTTTTTAAGAGTAACTTTAACTATGTCTCCTTTTGTGACTCCAAGTTCCTTTGGATCAGCAAGGTTTCCGTATAGCATAACGCCATTTCCGCTTGTTGTAGCATTTTTTGTTGCAAGAACGAGGTTCTTATTTACATAATTCCCGTTTTCAATATCATTTTGTACAACCGCTTCAAAGTAGCGATCGGCATTGGCATCAATAACAGTTCCTTCAGTAGACATCATCTCAATAATGGCTGGGATTGTAATTTCTGTTGCAGGTTCTTCCGGTTCGCTACCGCCACCTAAATCAATTTCTTGTCCGCCATTGCCGGTGGAGAGTTTTACATCATCTATTGCAAAACCTGACTCAATATCCGCAGCAAACTTAATATAAAGAGTATTCACTGCTTGTTTCAGTGTAAAGTTAGAAGTTACATAAACCCAGAATTCGTCTGCCTGCTTGTAATCATATTGGATAGCGCTTGACCAAGTTATGCCATCCTTACTTAGGTAGAAATGGAAACTTTCGGGCTTAAATGTATTGTCATAATTTCCTCCGTTTATACTCTTGGAATAGCTTGCTCCAAATCCTAGCTTGAGGTTTGTCTGGTCAGGCTTCAATGTAATCTCTTTAATTATGAAGATTGGGCTCTTAGTTCCAAAGAACACTTTGGCATTACCGGAAGCACCTTCATATCCTGCACTTAGTTTTCCGGATTCGCGTAAAGATACATTGCCTGAGCTTTCATAACTTACATTGGTTGAACCTTCCCCTGATTTGACCCAACCATTGAAGTCAGCGACCAGAGGCCATTGTTTATCTATTTGTTCTGCAGTTCCGAATGTTTCTTTATAAATAGCAACTTCCGGAACAATGTTTCCGCTTCTAATCGTAACTTCCTCTTTCATCAGCACTCCTACCTTGTTAGAAATCTGAATCAGGACTTTCGCTTCGTCTGTAATACCTTCGGGGATACTCACCTGAACTTTGTCAGAACCGTCACCTTCCATTTTGGAAAGTGTCACCCAGGTTTTATCGTCCAGTACAGTTGCTGTCCAGTGGCGGTTTGCTGAAATTTCAAAATAAGATTGACTTCCCTCTACCGGGGTTCCGTCGGTATCAAATACTAACGTTTTTGGAGAAACCTCCAAACGTGGAGCTTCAGTGTCGTCGTTATCGTCAACGCAACCTGCAAATAATGCTGTAGCCATTACAAACATCGTCGTAACGAACAGTTTGAGAAAAGTTAGATTTTTCATTAGCGTTTTTAAATAAATAGTTAATATTTCTTGTGAATTGTTTGTTATCATACGTTTCGATTTAAGTAATTAGCAAACAAAGATATTTTATTTTACGAAACTAACAAAGCTTTGTGCCACTATTTTTGTGTTACAATAAGGTTAAATTTGAGTTACAGCTTTACAAGTTGATACTGTTAAGGAGTGTAACAGTATGTAGGGGTTAATAAAAAATAAAAAAATAAATAGGAAGGTTTGTAATAATACTAAAAAGAACAACTGCTTTTTACAACTCTGTAGGAATATAAATGTGTGCTTATGTAAAATAATAGCAATGGTTCGGGTATTGTTATGAGATAATAGTCGGGTGTCCTTCCTGTCTTATGGTTGTAAATGCCGATAAAATTTGAGAAAATGTATAGTACTGTTTGATGTTTGTCTTTTAATACCTATATTTGTCTATATTTCATTTTAAAGAGGATAGGCATTATGAATAATACTTTTAGAATATACCCGATAGGGATACAGAGTTTTGAAGACTTACGTAATAATAACAACGTATACGTTGACAAGACGGAGTTGATATATCGGTTGGCTAATACCAATAAGGTTTATTTTTTAAGTCGTCCCCGCCGCTTCGGGAAAAGTTTGCTAGTTTCCACTTTGGACGCTTATTTTCGGGGAAGAAAAGACTTGTTCCAAGGATTGGCAATGGAACGTTTGGAGAAAGAATGGAATGTCTATCCGGTGCTGCACATAGATTTCAGCATGACGAAATATACCACTATGGCTGATCTGAACGAACGTTTGAATCTTCAACTTTGTGAGTGGGAGCGAATTTATGGGAGCGCTCCGGAAGAGGAGGGCTATGCAGCCCGTTTTTCCGGGATAATAAAAAGAGCATATCAGCAAACCGGTTTGCAGGTAGTAGTGCTTATTGACGAATATGATGCACCTTTATTAGATAGTAACCATTTGCCGGAACTGCAAAATGAATTACGTGAAGAAATGCGGAAATTCTTTAGTCCTTTAAAGGCACAAGGAGAATATCTTCGTTTCCTTTTCTTGACGGGAATCAGCAAATTCAGTCAAATGAGTATTTTCAGTGAACTGAATAATTTGCAGAATATCAGCATGCGGGATGATTATAGCGCAATTTGTGGTATTACCGAGCAGGAATTACGTACGCAACTGAAAGCAGATATTGAGATGATGGCACAGGCTAATGGCGAAACCTATGAGGAGGCCTGTTTGCACTTGAAACAGCAGTATGACGGGTATCATTTTAGTGAACATAGTGAAGATATTTACAATCCATTTAGCTTGTTCAACGCATTTGCTCAAAAAAAGTATGCTAATTTCTGGTTTTCTACCGGAACACCTACTTTCTTGATAAACATATTGCAGCAGAGTAATTTCGATATCCGCGAATTGGATGGGACTACGGCTACTGCCGAACAGTTTGATGCTCCTACAAGTGTTATCACTGATCCTCTCCCTGTGCTTTATCAAAGTGGCTATCTTACTATCAAGGGCTACGATTCGGAATTCCAACTTTATACTTTGGCTTATCCCAACAAAGAAGTGCGGAAAGGATTTATCGAGTCTCTTATGCCCGCCTACGTACATTTGCCGGCACGTGAAAATACGTTTTATGTGGTTTCTTTTATCAAAGACTTGCGTGCCGGAAAACTGGTTGAATGTCTGGAGAGAATAAGGGCTTTCTTCGCTTCGATTCCCAATGATCTGGAGAATAAGCAGGAAAAACATTATCAGACTATCTTCTATCTTTTATTCCGCTTGATGGGCCAATACGTGGATGTGGAAGTAAAAAGTGCTATCGGACGGGCTGACGTAGTTGTAAAATTACATGATGCTATTTATGTCTTTGAGTTCAAGGTAGATGGTACACCGGAAGAAGCGTTGGAACAAATAAACAGTAAAGGATATGCTATACCTTATCAGCCGGATCATCGAAGTGTTGTAAAGATAGGAGTCAACTTCGACAGTACGACAAGAACTATCGGAGACTGGGTCATTGCTGAAGAATAGTGACTATTGGGCACTGTTCGCAATTCCTATTGATTTTTCCAATTCCTTTGCCTGACTACGATACTTCCCGGCTACTGCCTTTTTACCCAAATCATCTGCCAAATATGCAGAAGAAAGAAGCGCATCGTAATATAAAGATGAAGTACACAAATTTGCTTTACCGGCAGGGAAACGTCCTTCCCACTCATCTCTGTCTGAAGCAACAACTCCTCCTTCATTCAATTTCCGGTGACTAAATTCAAGACACCACTGTATTAATGGCCATAATTCTTTTGCTTCTTCTTTGTTTCTTTTCAGAACTTTTGTCTGTCCGATGATGCAGTTCTCAAGAACCGACATATTGTTGAACAGATTAAAAGACTGAAATACCATGCCTACTTTTGCACGGTATGCTGCCGCATTGACCTTTTTATCCACCACGCTGTCTCCATGAAATACCACATCCCCGGAGGTCGGTGTCTCCAGAAGGTTGATGCAGCGAAGCAGTGTGGATTTTCCGGAACCGGAAGAACCGATGATCGATGTCACATCGCCCGGATGTACAACAAAATCAATGTCTTTGAGAACGGCGTTGGCACCAAAAGATTTGGACAGGTGTTTTACTTCCAGAATCGCATCTCTATTCATTTGTCTCTTCCTCCGTTCACATCAGTTTCGATATTTCTCTCTTTGTCAAAGCTTCCTTCTCCCGGATAACTGTAATTTCCGCTCGTATGTGCCAGCTGATCGGTCGTTGCCAGATCAAAACTTGCCGGTCCGTCCAGTTTGGACTCCCAGAAGCGCAGAAGTCTTGAAAAGACAAAGGTCATGATCAGATAGAGGACCATCGCTACAGTCATTGCCTCAAACCACCAGTAATAAGCTCCGGCTGTCTGTTTTGCCGCATAATACAGCTCGATAACACCGATTACGGACAGTACCGAGGAGTCTTTGATGTTGATGATCAGGTTGTTGCCGATCTGCGGAATGATGTTTCGCAGCGTCTGCGGGAAAATGACGTACAGCATCGTCTGAAAGTGCGTCATACCGATTGCTTTTGCACCTTCGGTCTGTCCCGGATCGATCGATAAGATACCGCCTCGCACGGTCTCTGCCATGTAGGCTCCGGTGTTGATCGACACGATAAAGAATGCAGCGAACCACATTCCCATAGTGATGCCGAGATACTGCATGGCACCAAAATAGATAAACATCGCCTGGACGATCATAGGTGTTCCGCGGAATACTTCCACGTAGATGTTCAGAATCAGTTTTACGATAAACAACAGGGCTCTTTTGATGATGGAATCCTGTTTGGACACCGGAATGGTCTGCACGATGCCGACCGCAAAACCGATCAGACATCCGACAAAGGTACCCACCAGGGCGATCAGCAGGGTGCTTCCTGCCCCGCGAAGGAAGGATGCACTGTAGTGTGTGACCAGATAAACGACTCTGGCCCAATAGTCTGTTGGCAAAGTACTGCTCATAATACATTTCCTCCCAAACGTGTTTATTCAGACAATGGCTGTACGGAGATTGCTTCGTTCATCATCTGCTCATAGTCTTCTTTTGTCATTTTTTCCAGAACGCTGTTGATCTCATCCACCAGTTCCTGATTGCCTTTCTTTACAGAGATACCGATGTTGATCTCTTCGTCAGATACCTGATAATTGTCATCCGAAGAGGAGAAATCCAGCATTTCCATATCCGGATAAGCCACACAGGCTGCCATTGCAGTCGGCTGGTCGGTACAGATCAGGTCACATGCTCCGGATTCCAGAGATACCAGCATCGTTCCTGTGGTTTCATAAGCCGGCAGTTTGTTTACATCTTCGATCTGATCAAGGCAGGTATCATACCATACGGTGTTGATCTGAGAAGTAGCCGTTGCACCCTTTAAGTCTGCCAGACCTTTTGCATCTTTATACGGTCCGTCCTTTTTTACCAATGTCACGATGGATGCATAATAATACGGGTCTGTGAAATCTACGGATTCCAGACGTTTTGCGGTAATAGACTGTCCTGCGATCGCACAGTCAATGGCCCCGGAACTTACCGATGTCGGAAGGCTGTCCCAATCCATCTTTACGATCTCCAGATCCCAGCCAAGCTCTTCACAGATGTGTTTTGCCATCATAACGTCATAGCCGTATGCATAATCAGAAGAACCTGAAATCGGAACGGCTCCGTTGGAATCATCGCTCTGTGTCCAGTTGTACGGTGCATAGGCACATTCCATGCCGACACGCAGGGTTTTCTTTTCCCCGGAATCCGCTGCTGCCGCATCGCTTCCTGCTTCACTTTCTGTTTTGCTTCCGCCGTCTGTGGATGCTGCCTGCTTGCTTCCGCATCCTGCCATAGTAAGTACCATTGTTCCAACCAGTGCTGCTGCAATCAGTTTTTTCATAATTTCTATTCCTCCTGAATTTTAATAAGCTTGTCCGAAATTTCTGTCTTTTCCATCATCCGGACTGCTTCCTTGCTCTGCGTCTGAGTTTAACACTGTTTCAAAGTAATGTCAACGGAATTGGTGCATAGAAAGTCAAATTACTGCATATTTTATGCTTTTATGCCCTCTCCGTCAAACGGTGGAATATAACAGACTTTCGCACTTTCCATTTCCTGCATGTAGCCGTTCTCCACGCCAAGTTCGACAGCAAAATCCAGCAGCTTTTCGTACTCTCTTTTTGTCACTCTCCGATTCAGTTCCGGATAGTTATCAAGTCCGCCAAGCGGTGTATACTGACACATCAGGCTGATCGCCGCCTGATCTTTATAAGTATCGTATACATATTTTACCACCTGTTCTGCTTCCTTACGGTGCGACGGCAAAAGCAGATGGCGGACCAGCACACCACGCTTCATCATGCCATGTTCATCGTATATCGTCTGCGGCTGCTGACGCATCATCTCGGCAAGTGCCGCCTTTGCAGCCTTTGGATAATCTTTGGCATGCGAATATCGCAGGGCACTTTCCGACGACATATACTTAAAATCCGTAAGATAAATATCAATCAGGCCAGTCAACTGTTTTAAGACTTCAACTTTCTCATATCCGCTGCAGTTATAAACAAACGGAAGGTCAAATCCTCTCTCTTTTGCCATACGGATTGCGGACATGATCTTGTCCGCATAATGGCTCGGTGTGACAAGATTGATATTTTCCGCTCCCTGTTCTTTGAGTTCAAAAAAGATGTCCACCAGGCGTGAAAGGCTGATCTCCTCTCCCATCCTCCCGGCTGCGATCTCGCGGTTCTGACAGTAAACACAACGCAGGGTACAGCCTGCAAAAAAGACGGCACCGGAACCGCCCTTCCCGGAAATACATGGTTCTTCCCAAAAATGAAGGGCAGCTCTCGCCGCCCTGATGCCTTTTCCTGTCATACCGCAGAAACCCATCTGTCCATTTTCCCTCTCTGCCTTACATTCCCGCGGACAGAGACGGCATTTCTGATCGATCATAACAAGCAGATTCCTGCCTTTTCACATGCGTTCAGTGTCTCTTCATCCCAGATCGATGCCTGTACTTCGCCGACATGTGCCTTACCGAGCAGAAGCATGCAGACTCTGGACTGTCCGATACCACCACCGATCGTCAGAGGCAGTTTCTCTTCCAGAAGCATTTTGTGGAACAAAAGTTCTCTTCGATCTTCGCATCCTGCTTTTGTCAGCTGCTCTGCCAGAGATTTTGCATCGACACGGATT
>OJMN01001944.1_pt1 | contig 11139 bp, 11 predicted proteins | sample 1597261 | NCBI WGS metagenome assembly OJMN01 (sample SAMEA2452130, study PRJEB22498) | human gut metagenome | biome: human feces; feature: human gut; material: feces | place: Australia | collected 2012 | reverse complement strand
ATGGGTCCGGTTGTTGTTGAAAGAAACGCCTGTGATCTTCCAGCCATTTGCAGCGGTGCATTTCATGACAGCATTCTTTTGTGCCTTGTTGGCGTAACGAAAGGCGTTATGACCGGAGCTTTTGAATTTTCCGGCAAGATTGCCTTTTACACCTGTGATGGAGACGGATTTCAACGGGTTGACATAACGAAGCACCTTGATGGTGGAAGTATAGGTTTTGTTTCCGACCTTGAAGGAAATCTTTCCGGTTCCGGGCTTTTTAACGGCAAAACCGATATTGTAGAAATGATCGGAGTGAGTGTACGGTTTTGCACCCTTGCGGAAAGTCTCCGTGGTACTTTTGAAGCTGCTGGAACCGAAGTAATCCAGTGCGATCACAGATCCTCCGCTGACTACTTTAACATTGGATTTGAGAATGTTCTGTTTAGCAGGAATATTGCTGATCGAGATCTCATCGTATCCCAGGTCCTTTCCGGATGTGGGCATATAAACGATCCGGGTTTTGGAATAATTGATCGCTGCACTGGCGGCGAGAGGAGTCATGGCGCATACCATGGCTGCGGCTAATAAAGCGCAGGATAGTTTTTTGAGGATTTTTTTCATAGGACGCTCCTTTCCTGGTAAAAATTTTCTGTAAACATACGAAAGTTACTGATAATTTTATTTTACGATGAGATACAGGTAAAGTCAATCAATACACTCGCTGTTTTCGTGCTTTTTTGGCTATTGTACACTGCCTGAAAATGCTTTATAATATTATATTGTGTAAAACTCTGTGAAAAGAGAGGATACAGTAGTTGTTCTGCAGAAATACGTCAGGTGGAATATCTGTCTTATATGCAGACAGCAACAAATAAAATGTGCACATAAGAGGGCATAGAATGGAGGACGCTATGATTAAAAGAATCGGTCTGCTGACAAGCGGTGGTGACTGTCAGGCACTGAACGCAACCATGAGAGGCGTTGTAAAGGGTCTGAGCAACAGCGTTGAGAACCTTGAGGTTTATGGATTTGATGACGGATATAAGGGACTGATCTACGGGAAATACCGTATGCTTACAGCCAGGGACTTTTCCGGAATCCTGACTCAGGGCGGAACTATTCTCGGAACATCCAGACAGCCATTCAAACTGATGCGGGTTCCGGATGAGAAGGGACTGGACAAGGTTGAGGCCATGAAACAGACTTACTATAAGCTCTGTCTTGACTGTCTTGTGATCCTCGGCGGAAACGGAACGCAGAAAACCGCCAATCTTCTCCGCGAGGAAGGCCTGAATATCATCCATCTTCCGAAGACCATTGATAATGATATCTGGGGTACAGATATGACCTTTGGCTTCCAGAGCGCTCTGGAGATCGCAACAAATGCCATTGACTGCATCCATACAACAGCTGCATCTCATGGACGTGTATTTATTGTTGAGATCATGGGACATAAGGTCGGAAGCCTTACACTGAATGCCGGTGTTGCAGGCGGAGCAGATGTGATCCTGATCCCGGAGATCCCATATGATATCAATAAGGTTGTAGAAGCCATCCAGAAGCGTAACAAGGCAGGCAAGCGTTTTACCATTCTTGCAGTAGCTGAGGGAGCTATCTCAAAAGAAGATGCAGAGCTTCCGAAGAAAAAATACAAAGAAAAGAGAATAGAAGCAATTTCTTGATTGAGGCAAGAGAAAAATTAAAAGAAATAGAGGGGAATTGGGATGAACTGGAAAGAATGATCAATACTACCACCTATGATACTCAAATATTCTTAAAGAGAATCAAGTTGCTTGGTTGTTATATAAACTGGACTTTACTAGCCAGCAAATTATTAACACAAAAAGAAGGCAAACTTCAAAATATAAGAAAAGATGAATTTAGATGGTTATACTTGGGAATAAAGTACTGGGCATTGGATGACAATCACAAGTTCAAACAATTCATGAATACTTGTTTTAAAATTGGAGAGAAATACACAGGGGAAATCATTGAAAAAGAATTAAAAGAGATATTCAGATTATTAGCTATTCCTGTTGAATTCAAAAATAATCAAGCATTAAAACTATTTAACAAGTTAATGTACACAAAAAGAGACAAGAAAGCAAAAGGAGCTAACAGACCCTACATAATAAAAGGTGAATATATTTCACATCTATTTCCAGAGATAACCAAAAAATTACCACTAAAAGATTCTGATTTTGGAAAATATTTTTTAGAAAACCTTCCATAACTACAATAAAAAACAAACCTCCTTTTCCATGTTTTGGTTACAAAATTTAAATATAGCTGAAACATGGAAACACTAGAAAAATTATTCAATGTGGCTGAAGTTGAACTGTCTTACAAGTGTCACATAAAACCAGCAGACAGGATAAAGATTTCAGATGAGAAAGATGTGTATTCACTAGCCAGAAGTCTCCTAGAAGATAGGATAGAACACCATGAAGAGATGTATATAGTGTTACTAGATCAAGCACTAAAGGTATTGGGTGTGGCTCTAGTAAGTAAAGGTGGGATTAGTAACACTGTGGTTGATCTTAGGATCATATTTCAAGCTGCAATCCTTGCCAATGCAAGCAGGATAATTCTAGTTCATAATCATCCCTCTGGCAATCTTAAACCAAGCCTGCAGGATGACAAGATCACCAAAAGAGTTTATCAAGTTGCATCCATCCTAGGAATAGAATTAACTGATCACCTGATCATTTCAGAAGAAAGTTATTATAGCTATGGAATTGAAGACAGGATAGATGTGATGAATCCTAGCAGGGATGATTATTCTTCACCATTTTTGAATCTGGATGAGATTGTCTTGCCAATTCATTAAAGAGTGTTAAAACATGGCAAATAAGGCCTCAAATCCTTGATTTAAGCCACTTTCTCCTTCCTTTCATAGGATTCTCTTTAGCATTCATAAAAATGGCAATATAAAGCCTAATTAGCCTTATTTTAATCATGTAATTTTGGAAGAAGTGGAGGAATTGTCCCAGATGTTTTTAAATGATTATTATATATAAAAATGAAAACAAGTGGGACAATGTTGCACATAGATGTATATAATATACTAAACTAAGTGCAACAAGCATTCAAATCTTCTCCACCCTATGATGGTACAGTTCTAATTTTTACCTTTATATAGAATTAGACCTGTACACCATCTTAAGAAAAAGAGAAGATATTTTACTCTTTAATGTGAATTAGATTTATTTTTGTAATACAACATCCCATGAGGGCATTTGTTTATAATGCTGAATATATTTACTTTTGTATTGCTGGAGTGAGAGATCATGTCTAGCAAACATATTGAAATGTAGAAAGCATTAGCTTATCCTGACTTTAGAGAATCTGGTAAATTTTAGAAAGGTGCAGGGATAGTGACAAATGCTCAACTTGCCATATATATAATCAATATATATAAGGTCAAGCATGGGATGTTATTATCTGTACCTTGGGTTTACCAGAACCTTCTAAAGTGGATAATCTCAATTCCCATGCTTTCTTTGTATAATGACCTTTGGGGAATTGGAGGTACATATATTCAAATTAAATGGAAGATGAAACATATCTAGCAATTTATTATGATGATTCCAATCAAAAAATCAAAACTAGTATTAGTGAAATTGAGGGGTGGTTACAAAACATCAATGTCAATAAAGAGCATCTATCTAAATTCATTTATTATAGATTATACTCTAGGTATTTGAAACCATTCCAATTTGATTGCTGTGAATATAAAAATTACTTTAAAAATGGTTTTTCCATGCTTGCCAATTACTGCCTTTTAATAGAGGCAATTCAATCATTCAAAGAAGGTTTAAAAAACAGCAATGGCAAAGGGAATAAATTATTTGGAGATTTTTTTGAAGAAGAAGATAAGTATTTTTCTGAACTAAAGAATCTTGGAAATAAATTTTATAAAAATGTGAGGTGTGGTATATTACATCAAGGAGAAACTTTACATGGTTGGAAGGTCACAAGAAGTGAAACAGCACCTTTATTTGACAGTTCAACTAAAACTATTAATGCTACAAAATTTGGAAAACAAATGAAAGCCGTAGCTGCTGCCGTTGCAGAAATGTCGCAGGAAGCAATCTCCGAACTGGAAAAGAATGGAAAATACACTTTGAACCTGAATGGAGAGGAAGCCGTTATCGAAGTCTCAGACGTGGAAATTATCAGTGAAGATATTCCGGGCTGGTTGGTTGCTAATGAAGGCAAGTTGACTGTGGCACTTGAAGTTACAGTTACCGAAGAGTTACGTCGTGAGGGTATTGCCCGTGAATTGGTAAATCGTATACAAAATATACGTAAATCAAGCGGTTTCGAGATTACAGACAAAATAAAAATAACAATCTCGAAAAATACGCAAACAGATGATGCGGTAAATGAATATAATACTTATATTTGTAACCAGGTTTTAGGCACATCTCTTGAACTTGTAGATGAAGTGAAAGACGGTACAGAGCTTAACTTTGACGATTTTTCACTGTTCGTGAATGTGATAAAAGACTAATACTATATTGATTAACCTTTTAAAATTGTAAGATTATGGCAGAAAAGACTAGATACTCAGATGCGGAACTTGAAGAATTCCGTGCCATTATTATGGAGAAACTGGAACTAGCACAACGTGACTATGAACAGTTGAAAAAGAGTTTGATGGGATTGGACGGTAATGACACTGACGATACATCTCCTACATATAAAGTGTTGGAAGAAGGAGCTAATACGCTTTCCAAAGAAGAAACGACCCGTTTGGCACAACGCCAACTGAAGTTTATTCAGGGATTGCAGGCAGCTTTAGTACGCATAGAGAATAAAACGTATGGCATTTGTCGCGAAACCGGAAAGCTGATTCCGGCAGAACGCCTGCGCGCTGTTCCTCATGCGACATTGAGCATTGAAGCTAAGAACAGTGGTAAAAAATAATAGATAGCTACAAGCTACGGATGACGAGCTACAAGTAGCTGCGCAATGTTTACGCACGGCAACTTGTAGCTCGTTATGTTTAATTTATGATGAACAAATGAAGAAACTATTCACGAAGGGTAGAATTGCCCTGCTTGTTATCTTTTCCGTACTGATTATTGACCAGATCATTAAAATCTGGATTAAAACTCATATGTATTGGCATGAAAGCATACGTGTGACGGACTGGTTTTATATCTATTTCACCGAAAACAACGGTATGGCTTTCGGTATGGAAATATTTGGAAAGTTGTTTCTGACCACTTTTCGTATTGTAGCAGTAGGGCTGATAGGCTACTATCTCTATAAGATTATAAAAAAAGGCTTCAAGACCGGATATATCGTCTGTGTGGCCCTCATCCTGACTGGAGCTTTGGGGAATATTATAGACAGTGTATTCTATGGCGTCTTTTTCAATGAAAGTACTCATTCACAGATTGCCAGCTTCATGCCCGAAGGCGGTGGATATTCTACCTGGTTCTATGGCAAAGTAGTGGATATGTTCTATTTCCCGATTATCGATACAAACTGGCCCACATGGATGCCTTTCGTAGGTGGAGAACATTTTATATTCTTCAGCCCGATCTTTAACTTTGCAGATGCTGCTATCAGTTGTGGTATCATTGCTTTGCTACTTTTCTATAGCAAGTACTTGAATGAATCTTACCATTCACTGGATAAAAATAAAAAGGAAAGCTTAGGTCATGAAGAGTAGGTTTCGGTTTCATCTGTGTTGTGTTTGCATGTTGGCGCTTGCGATAGCAGGCTGTAAAGTCAAAAGACCTGACGATGTAATCTCAGAATCGAAGATGGAGAATTTGCTGTATGATTATCATGTGGCAAAGTCTATGGGAGATAATTTGCCTTATAGTGAGAACTATAAGAAAGCATTGTATATCGACGCCGTTTTCAAGAAATACGGGACTACACAAGCTGCATTTGACTCATCCATGGTTTGGTATACCCGTAACACAGAGATTTTATCGAAAATTTATGATAAGGTGAAAAAACGCTTGAAAGACGAACAGGAACTTGTTGGCGACCTGATAGCCAAGCGTGATAAGAAACCGAAAATGACTAAGCAGGGTGATAGCATCGATGTCTGGCCGTGGCAGCGTATGGTACGTTTGACCGGTGAAATGATGGATAATCAATATGTATTTACTTTGCCGACCGACTCTAACTACAAAGACCGGGATACACTGGTATGGGAAGTGCGGTATCGTTTCCTGGAGCCGATGCTTGCCGACTCTTTAAGAGGTGTCACTATGGCTATGCAGGTGATTTATGAGAAAGATACGATCAATCATTGGAAAACGGTGACTGAACCGGGTGTGCAACAAATTCGTTTGTTTGCAGACACATTAGGTTCGATGAAAGAAATAAAAGGGTTCATTTATTATCCGATGGATAGCCAGGAAAAAGGCGGGGCAGTATTGGCCGACCGCTTCATGATGACTCGTTATCATTGTACGGATACGCTCGCATTTGCCGTACGCGATTCTTTGAATAAGATAGAAGCATTGAAAGCGGATTCTTTGAAGAAGATAGCTACTAAAGAAAATGCCGACTCTTTACATAAGGTCATAGACAAGAATAAAGATGACATTCAGCGTCTGACACCGGAAGAGATGAACCGTCGTCGTACGGGAACTCATCGTGAGAAGAAGCCGGAGCAGATTCAGGTGGAACAGCATATCCAAAAGGAACGGATAGAGCAAAGAAAAGAACGCCAGATGAATCAACGCAGGCAGCAACAACAAAGACGTTCAAACAACTGATTGTAATGAAACGCTTTGCTTCTCATTATTTGCTGATACCTGCCGTCGGATATATGAAGCAGCAGGTAGTGGAGATCACTGACGAAGGAGTTGTCCGAGGTGTGTTCCCATTGACCGAAGAGATTGAATCGGTTGAATGGATGCCGGGAGTGATTGTGCTGCTTTCTGAAAGTCAGATGGAAGAAATAAAAAACACTGGGATGATTTTAAAAAACATCCCAGTGTTTCAAATTAATCTTCCCAGTGCCAGTGTTTCGCATCAATCTTCCCAATGTTTTAATGAGTATCTGCAGGAAGCAGAAAAGAAGGGGGAAGCTTTATTTCCTTATTTATTTTATCCTTTTGATTTTACTTCCATGCAGCCTGTCGACGGAACTCGGCACAGATTACTGCGGTAGCAATGGCTACATTCAGAGACTCGGATGTCTCTTGGCCTGCCGGATAATTGGGGATATATAATTTTCTATTGATTAATGTGGCTACCTCTTTCCCTATGCCATTCCCTTCATTTCCCATTACGATCAATCCATTGGCAGACAATGGTTGTTCATACATGTTTTTTCCATCCAGGAACGTACCGAACACAGGAGTATCTCCGAGCGACCGGATAAAATCGGGGAGGGAAGTATAATGTACTTTCACCCGTGCAATTCCACCCATAGTGGCTTGTATGGTCTTAGGGTTATATACATCTACCGTATTCTGCGAGCAGATAATATGTTCGATGCCAAACCAGTCGGCCAAACGGATAATGGTACCTAGATTTCCGGGATCCTGCACATCGTCCAATGCAAGGCAAAGTGATGAACGAACTGCCTCCGGATCCAAAGTATATTGTGGTTGTTCGAAAATAGCAAGTACTTGTTGGGGAGTTTTCAATAAACTGGCCCGTGAAAGATCTTCCTGTGAAACTTCTACCAGTTCATTTGCGTCAATACCCGGATGCTCCTGAAACCAGGAGGGAGTGGCTGCTAAAAAACGACAGGGAAAATGTCCGAGTAAATCACCTACCAATTTAGGACCTTCAGCCAGAAATACCCGCTCTTCTTTACGTATTTTCTTCAGTTCCAGCGAGTGGATATACTTTATTTTGTTTTTACTTAATGATGCCATAGATTTGATATTCTTTTGCAAAGCTATAAAGATATTTCCAATCTATCCTTACTTTCCTCTCTTTTTCTTAAATTATTTTCCCCGTCGGAAAATATAATTTATCTTTGTAAGCGCATTTTTCATACTATCGATGTAAAACCGTATGAGGAGAAATTTTCTTTATTTGCTTGCTTCTGCTGCTGTCTTGTCACTTGCTTCGTGTACTACCACTAAGTTTGTGCCGGATGGATCTTATTTGCTGGATGAAGTCAAAATTCGTACGGACCAAAAAAATATACGGCCTTCTTCCTTGCGCATGTATGTTCGCCAAAATCCTAATGCCAAGTGGTTCAGTCTGATAAAGACCCAACTTTATGTATATAATCTGTCGGGGCGTGATTCGACCAAATGGGGAAACAAATTTTTAAGAAGGATAGGGGATGCTCCTGTAATATATAGCGAGGACGAAGCGAAACGCTCTGAAGAAGAGATCACTAAGGCTGTGCACAATATGGGATATATGGCGGCAACCGTGAAGCGTTCGACTAAAATAAAAAAGAAAAAGATTAAGCTGTATTATGATGTAACGACCGGCAAACCCTACGTTGTTCAATCTATCAAATATGATATTTATGATCCTAAAATAGCCTCTCTTCTCAAACAGGATTCTGCCAGAAGCTTGTTGAAGGAAGGAATGTATTTGGATGTGAATGTATTGGATGCGGACAGACAACGTATCACGAATAAGTTGCTTCGGAATGGCTATTATAAATTTAATAAGGATTATATCGGATATACGGCCGATACGGTTCGTAATACTTATAATGTAGATCTGACTCAACATTTGCAGATGTATAAAGCGCATGCGAGTGATTCGGCAAGGGCACATCAGCAATATTGGATCAATAAGATTAATTTTATTACGGATTATGACGTTTTGCAGTCTTCTGCCTTGAGCAGTGTGGATATTAATGATTCGGTTCATTATAAGGGATATCCGATTTACTATAAGGATAAGCTCTATTTACGTCCTAAAGTGCTTACGGATAACCTCCGGTTTGCTTCCGGCGATTTGTTTAATGAGCGTGATGTGCAGCAAACTTATTCCAGTTTCGGGCGTTTGTCTGCATTGAAATATACGAATATCCGTTTTATCGAGACTCAAGTTGGAGATTCAACAATGCTCGATTGTTACGTGATGTTGACTAAGAGCAAGCATAAATCGGTATCCTTTGAGGTAGAGGGAACCAATTCTGCCGGTGACTTGGGAGCGGCAGCTTCCGTTTCTTTCCAGAATAGGAATCTCTTTCGCGGGTCGGAAACGTTTATGATAAAATTCCGTGGAGCGTATGAGGTTATTTCCGGGCTTCAGGCAGGCTATTCAAATAATAACTATACGGAGTATGGAGTGGAAACGAGTATCAACTTTCCTAATTTCCTGTTCCCATTCATTTCCTCTGATTTTAAACGGAAAATCAGGGCTACAACAGAGTTTGGTTTACAGTATAATTATCAGTTGCGACCGGAGTTCTTGCGTACGATGGCTTCTGCTAACTGGAGTTACAAGTGGACACAACGTCAGAAGATACAACACCGTATTGATTTGATAAATATTGCTTTCCTTTATTTGCCCCGTATCTCTGAAAGGTTTAAAGAAGACTATATAAATAAAGGACAGAACCATATATTCCAGTATAATTATCAGGATCGACTGATTATAAATATGGGATATAGCTATAATTATAATAGCGTGGGAGGATCGATTATCAATAATACGATTGCTTCTAATTCATACTCCATCCGTTTTAATTTCGAATCGGCGGGAAATGTAATGTATGCTCTGTCAAAGGCTGCAAACATTCGGAAGAACAGTAATGGTGAATACGCTATTCTGGGAATTCCTTATGCTCAATATCTGAAAGGGGAGTTTGATTTTGCTAAGAATATCAGAATCGATTATCGTAACTCTTTTGCGTTTCATGCTGGTGTGGGAATAGCTGTACCTTATGGAAATGCGAAGACTATTCCGTTTGAGAAACAATATTTCTCTGGTGGAGCCAATAGTGTCCGCGGATGGAGTGTTCGCGATTTGGGACCGGGCTCTTTTGCAGGAAATGGGAATTTGCTCGATCAATCCGGAGATATTAAACTGGATGCCAGTATTGAATACCGAAGCAAGTTATTCTGGAAGTTTCAGGGGGCGGTATTTATTGATGCTGGTAATATCTGGACCATCCGGAGTTATGCCAATCAACCGGGAGGGGTTTTCAAGTTTGATAGGTTTTATAAGCAAATAGCAGTGGCCTACGGATTAGGTCTCCGCCTGGATTTGGATTTCTTTATTTTGCGTTTTGACGGAGGTATGAAAGCTGTCAATCCTGCCTATGAAACGAGGAAAGAGCATTTCCCCATCATTCATCCTAAATTCAGTCGTGACTTTGCTTTCCATTTTGCTGTGGGATATCCTTTCTAATCAGCCATTTATTATTTACTCTTACTAATTCGAGCGTATCTTGCAGGGAACTTACGTATTCCATTTTTCCTCCGATGGGATGAATGACGAATGCATTTTTGATTTGGCAGACAACCGACGCTTCTTCTAAATTAGCATCTATCTCACTTGAAATAACAGAAACTTTTGCAGCGCCTCGTGTCTTAAGTTGCTCCAGATGGGGTTGCCCGACATTAGATGCTAAGAAACTAAGATAAGATTGAGAAGAAGGCGTGCTCCATTCTTTGGCGACCGGATAATTGAAATTATAAAAGGCTTCACAAAAATCTATGGCTGTCTGTTCTATTTGAGTTTGAGGAGTCTGTTGCTGACAAGATAGACAGGTGAAGATTAGAACAGAATAGATAAGTGTATGTAGTTTATTCATAGTACAAAAGATTCTTGATAGAAGAAGATAAGATTGAAAAAGGAGATGAAACTCCTATATGATGTTTCATCTCCTTCGTATTTGTTTTTATTTTTAGCGGGCGGCAAACATAAAATTGCTCATTGTAGCCTGGCGTGCTGCCAGCATGCCTTGAGCATCCAGCGTTACATTCATCTTTTCGCCATTTGGCAAGAACAAATCAGCAGTGCCATCATTGTTCATTTTTACTAATTCAGCGCTTTCACCGTTTGCAACGACATTCCATGTGTTGGCTTCTTTGTTGTAGATCAGGTCCATTGAAGCAGTTTCGCCCTCTTTAGTAATGGAATATCCATTCTCAAGAGTTTTCACCATGTAGTTGCCGTTTTCTCCTTTTACTTTCTTTACGTCACCTACATTAGCCATCGGATTGGAGCCACTCCAGAATTCGATTG
>OJMN01001936.1_pt1 | contig 11181 bp, 6 predicted proteins | sample 1597261 | NCBI WGS metagenome assembly OJMN01 (sample SAMEA2452130, study PRJEB22498) | human gut metagenome | biome: human feces; feature: human gut; material: feces | place: Australia | collected 2012 | reverse complement strand
TTGTTGCTCAGGTACTTAAAAAAATATTTTATAATAGTGTTGCGGAATTAAGGTTATATTCATTTTGGCAGGAACATGAATCCAGGCTGTAGTGTTGTCATTTGGACGACCGCTCCCTTCTGGACGCGCTTTAACAACACCTATCAAATAGCCAAGACAGCCAAGTATCTTTGCAATGATCACTGATTTACCGGAACCATCAAAGCCTTCTAAATCTTTTATGATTGAACGGGAATCAGCTGCAAATTTTGCCCATTCTTCTACTTTATTGATGCTGAGAACCTCTTGTTCTCCAGCATTTGTAGACTTTATAATTAATCCTAATTTCATAACTTAACCTCTGAATATTTTTTCAAACATACCTCTTTTACCACCTCTGAAACTTGCTGAACGCTGTAGAAGTAAACTAACTACATTTTCAGCAGGGCGAGAATTGAATCTACAATAATTTTGGAAGCATACTTCTCCAAGTGAGAATGCTATTTTTTCAACTTTTCCCTTATTGATTTCGTTGTCTTTACATATTTGTTCTAGCCCATTATAAAATCCGAGATATTTGTCATTGATGTAGTTTGTGAAGGTGTCTTTCGTTGCATTTTTGACTTTATCTGCCTTTGTTATCATTATGTAGATGGCATCTGTATCTTTCTTGAAAATACCAGTATTTTTTATATACGATACGGCACCTTCTAAATATACACGCTGAGGTAGGCCTTCATAAAGTCTATCCTCTGCACCGTATTCAATGACAAAAATGTGCATCTTTCTACTTGTTGACCTATTATCAATGAGAACCTTTGTTAGTGTATCTAACATGACCTCATCAGTTTCGGACATATTGTCCCCGGCATTAGCTTTATACATACATCGCATCAATTCTCCAGCCATATCAATACAGGTAATAGGATGTATCTTACCTTCTTTATCAACTAAATCAAATCCCATTTCATAAAATGAGTCTACAGAAGTTCCTTCCATCAATGTTCCGATTTCACCATTTTGGAATAAGTTGATAAGTTTAGTCATATACCCATATCCTTGCGACTCTGTATCTGCATCCATCGAATGTGCAACCTTTCCACTTGCTGCGACACTCAGAATTGCACCAAGAGCACAACTTTTTCCAGAAGACGGAATACCCCAAAAATAGATTTCTGTTGATTGTTTGTGGATCTTGTCTAATTTTTCTGGTGTAGAAAAACTTTGTGCACTTTCTCCATTGAACATTTTTTGAATAAAAAGACGGTCAATCTCAATACTTATCAAATCCTCTATAGATATCGTCCCAGAATTTATTAGACGTTTTACTACACCTGAACTTACGAGATTATGGTCTTCTTTAATCTTATTCAAAAAATCAGATTTCCTAACCTTTTTTTCGCTAAGGAATTTTTCAATTATTGCTATCGTTTTATTGTCTCGTTGTTCTTGTGTAACAGCTGTCTTATCTGTAGGAACTTGATTTATTTGAGTAACCAAAGTATCTATATCAACACCCATTATTTCATCTAACAACAAAGAATCAATAAGTTTTCGTGCTTCGCTGACATGAGTGCTATTAGGGTATTTTTTTATAAATTCTCGCAATTCATTTTTGTCGGATTTATCAACCAACGTCCAAGCATCGTCAGTAGTTGCTTGTAGATAACTTTTTTGAAGTTCGCTTTCAAGTTCATTCTTCAAAGCACGTGCTTCTGCACGGAATTGACCATTGGGATATGTGTCAAGATAATGCTGGACAGCTTCTATTGAATGCTGTACTTTCACATTATTCCATTCTTCCGCATCTCCACTTTCAAGGAGATGTTTTACTTCTCTTCTTTTTTCCACTGCAAATTCACCATCGGTGTCTTGAACTAACTCATCGAAAGTTACGACACCTGTTCGTATGTATTCCACAAGTTGACTTGCAGAATATTCTGAGACATTATCTAAAATTTTTTGTTTCATATTCAAAAGTGATTATTTGGGACTATTTCCATATTCATTTGTGCCGGTTTCTCCTTCTGCGAAAAGCATCCATAAGCCATAAAACGGAATAATCTGGAACCAACCAGAATTACCTCTATCATGGCAACGTTTTGCACCTTGTGCCCATATAAACCAAAAATAAGGTACGAGCATTATTAAATATAATATTAGCAATGCTGATGCTGCGTCTGATTCTGCTGCAACACCTACAATACCTTGCATAAATAAATTTATGACGAAGCAAATAATCATTGAAAGACCGTATTCAGTTCGACGTATTCTTCCAGAAAATGAAAACGGATTTCGGAACATGCCCGGTTTATTCTCAGTGTTATCTTGGGGCGTTTGTGGATCTTCTTTTATTAGTGAAGGTAATTCTTCTGTAATAGGTGTAATTTCAAGTTCATCAGGAATAGACAAATCTTCTGTTGTAGAAGAGTCTGATATAACAGAATTTTCTATTTCAGATACATTCTCTTTATCGTTTTCGACTGTAGGCATGGGAGTTTGTTCAAGAAGCTCTTTTACTCTCTTTCTAAGCAAAGGAGTAAAGGCACCTTCTGTGTTTTTGCCCAATTCATACATGGAAACAACTCCACTTCTTACCGCATCAGCAATTTCTTCTGGTGTGTAATTTGTAATGTTTTTGAGTATTTCTTTTTTGCTAGCCATATTTATGTTTATATCTTACGAATTAAAAAGTTCCACCATAAATGTCGTTGCTATCTATATCGTTTGTTTGCTCTATAGAGTCGGTAGATGTTTCTTGTTTTGTGTTTTTTCGCGGCTTCTTGACCTCAATCTTTACTGTAGAGTTTTTGGATTTGAGAGGTATCAAGTAATATAGACCAATAGCTCGTGTATTCCTCTTCTGCAATAAATATGGAAACAAAAGCATCAGAAATAGTAGAATGCCGGACCAGATAGTATTAAGTGCAATCCCTTGTGTGTTTTTATAAGTATCTTTTAAACCCTGCAAACCTTCAATAGCTTGGTCATAGGAATTTTGCTCGCTGTTGAACAGTTGAATATTGTCAGGTTCATTGTTCATCTTAAATTCAGAAACTTGAACCAATGTACTATTCCACGATTTGATTGCATCTGAAATCTTGTCGATATTTCCGATAAGAAAAGCATTCCAAACACTTGCTCCTTGGTTGGCGCTTTCAATCCATTTCAATGCAAGAGTTTGCAAACTATCCGTATTTTGAGACAGTAATTGAAGTTGAAGAGTATGGATATAGTTTTCCTTTTGAAGTGCATCGCTATTTCCAGAAAAACCAGCATTTCTGTATTCCAGGGGATTTGTACTTTTATTATCAATAATGGTCGTTAAATGCAGACTATAGTTGTTGATACGATTGTTCGCATACGAATTATAGTCAGTAAACATCGTTTTTGATTTTTCTATAGATGTACTAAACATCTCTTCTATATGGTTTCGTTCTGAATATACATTCCAATAGTGGTTGTATGGAATCATACTCCAAATGAAAACAACAGGACATAAACAAATCAATACTCTCTCAATAATTATTGAACGGTTAAATTTCCCATCTGTCCCTTTTAATATTTGTGATCCGATAAATGTTGTCAGTAAAGCTATATCTATAATGAATACTCTTATGGCAGCCACAGAGAAGTCACCTCCATTAGAATAAAAGTCACCCATGTATGTAACATAACTGATAAATATCAAGGCAACAAAAGCGATGATATGTCCCCACGAGAATTTCAATGTCTCGTTCCACGAATATTTATTTGTACTCATATTATTGAATTTTCTTTTCTAAGTCATTTATTCTTTTATTCAATGCGTCACGCTGCTCTTTTAATTGTTTAAGCAAATCTTTCAAGGCACTATAGTCATCTGTCGGATTATTGACTTCGGTAGAACTTTGTTCGTTATTTTGGGACTGTTCCGTTGAAGTAATGTCATCATTGTGTTCTATAGAGCCTGTATCCAGTATTTGCGACCATATTGGTTCTTTTGGTATATCACCACTCTTAACAGCAATGAGAGCTTGATCGATAAGTACCATTGGTGGAATAAATTTATCCAAATCCTTTCCCGTTTTTTGAATTACAGCAATGCATTGCTGTACATTAATATCTGGTTTTATTGTTTTCATCAAGGCAATAGTTCCAGTTATAATCGGAGCTGCCATACTTGTTCCGTCAAACATTTTGAAAGAATTGTTAGGATAAGCACTATATATTCCTTCTCCAGGTGCTGACACGTTTGTCCCCAATGAATAATTTGTAAAAGTGGATGATTTGTATTCAGGTGTACATGCTGCTACATTTACTGTATTATTTGTCAAACGACATTCAGGAAGAATTGCCGTTACTATATTGTCATTTCCTGCTGCAAAAACCAGAATAACATTCTTTTTATTTGCAACATTGATAATGTGTCGATATACTTTTTCTTCATTCTTAAAATACTGTTGAGCTACCTTTATTTGTTCTTCAATAGGTAATTGATTTAAACCTTGAAAACTTGGCCCAACCGAAATGTTGACTATGTTTGCTCCATTATGAATTGCATACATAATGCCACTAGCAAGCGAAGAAAATGTACACATTCCATTGTCAAACACTTGAACTGGCATAATCTTACAATTTGGGGCGACTCCAGCTGCTCCATCTGAATAGAACTCTGTGGAACCTAATGCTAAACCTGCAACATGAGTTCCGTGCCCTTGTCCTGAACTCAATGCTCTATTTTGAGTAAAAACATTATATGCATTAAAAAATCGGCCCTTAAACATGCTATGATTTACATCAATTCCGTCATCTATTATTGCAACAACAAGATTTGGATCTCCCATTGTTATATTCCATCCCTCTTTTACATGTGCTGCCTTTAAATGCCACCCTTTATTTGCAGTTGATTGACTTTTGTTGCCATGTAACACCATTATAGATTCATCTACAATGAAAAATTTCTGATCAGAGATTTTCATTGGCAATTCTTCTCGGATATTATTCCGTTGTCCTTCAGGTATTTGAATCTGAATCATTTTGACATTTGGGTCATACCCAATAATTTGATAGTTATCTGAGGAATATAACCGTTTAAAATCTTGTGCCCATTTGTTCAAGTCTGCATTTTCGTTTTCAAAGTAGATGTTTAGGCGATTGTCTATAACATCTGGAGTACCAGGATTAGATACTATAGGTGGCATAATATTCCCATCGCCAATTATAGGCGGAACTACACCATTCTCAGGTAAACGTCCATCACTACCAACAATGTTGGTAATAGTACCATTATTGTCATGAATTGTTCCATCAGGTTGAGTGATCTGGTCTATTTTTTCTACTCTATCAATTGGTAGCACGGCGTTTCCATTACGGTCTATCAAAACATCACTATCACAGCTTCGTAACAACCATGATAACAACCAAACTAATAGAATAATCAATAGCAACCATAATATCCACTTTAGACAACCTTTACCAGAAAAAAGTCCTGTAAGCCAAAGCCACCATCGTTTATACCAAGGTAGTATTTTTTCATATTGGGCAACGCAAACCTTATTGTTAGTTAGAGCTGCAAGAGGATTAACGTCCCAACCAGTAAAACGATATCCCTTGTTTGGCTTTACTATGGGAATTTCTGATATTATAGGAGTAACTCCAAGTGGTTTTTTGATAACCTTATTACCCTGCAATGTGCCATGTTCACCAGCGGAGAAGTTACATTGAGCAAATTCTTGCTTATATTCAGCAGTGAAAAGAGTGTCATTATTTATAGGTACATTGATACTAGGAGTCCATTGAGTAAAAAGGAATCCTTTATTTGCCATAACAATAGGCATTTCTTCTTTACTCAAAATATGTCCTTTAGAAACTTCAATAGATGTTCCTCCTTTTAAAACTCCGTTAGCGCCAGCATCAAAGATAACTTTCATCAATTCTTCCTTATCTTCTGCTTTGGGTACTGTTGTATTTGTCTTTGTATACTGAGCGGTGAAAATAATATCTTCCTGTACCTCATGTCCAACCGGATTAGGATTCCAACCGATAAAACTATATCCTTCTTCTGCGATGATAGTAGGTATATCTTTTGTTGTGATAATATGTCCCTTATTTCGGCTAATTGTCGTAAGATATGGAATACTTGCTATAGTTGTTTCGAGCTTCCCATGGCCAGCTAAGTCAAAAGATATTTTCTTTTTGTCATACTTGACAGCTGTCTTAAACCATTTTCCATCACTTGTATGTTTTTCTTCATCAAGACGCATTCCCCAGGCAATGAGTACAATTTTTTCATCATAACAATAGATAAATTCATCATTGATATATTTTAAAGCCCCATTAAGGATAGCAAATTCTTCAGGATTTAATTTTTTCAATGTTTCCTGATAATGTTTTAAAGTATCATCCTTGATGTGGGTATAATGTTTCTTTTCTGCACCTGAAAGTTCGGTGAATTTTTGAGGCGTATTATTCCATTCGTCAACATACCAGAAAATATTGCCATCTTCATAAAAAGGGCAAGCAAGGAAAGACTGATATTGTGGTGATATACGACTCTTTACCACACTTTCCACACTCTTATATCGTTTGTAAAGAGGGTCTGAGCCAATACCTTGATAATCGGTGAAATCAGTATCATCGATATGTCCAAGTAATCTTTTATTATAAAATGTAGCTCTTGCCATAATTTATTTATTTGTATATAGTGCTTTACAATTATCTATAATTTCTTTTATAATAGCATTTGCAATTGGGTCACTGTGCGAAATATCCGCAGAATATAATAGTCCAATGACCAAAAGATTCTTCCATCTTTGAAAATTATCCCAAAATGGTAACTTCATCAATGTTTGAATTGAGACGGTTGTTGGATCAGAAGCATCGTCAAATGCTTGTAATGCATCATACACACTAATTTGTGTGTGTTTGATATCACTAGCCGCAGGCGACAAGTCAATAGCTAAATTACATGCTAGTGCTTTGGCACGTATATTTTCAATATCCTCATCCGTCATATACATACGTCCTATTGAACTAACAAAATTGTTCAATGTCAGTGAGGCAAAATCAGCGATTGCATTTGGTAAATCATTATCAGGAAATACTCTCGAATACTGATCAATCTTGGTAGATATTGTTTTCTGAACGCCTAATTTCTTACAAAGGCTTTGTAGCATAAAAGCAACTTCATCTGAATGAGGAAGGTATTTTTCGAGTTTTTTAACCTGTTTATTGATAAATATAGCCCAGTAGTCCAAAATATTATTTGAAACAACATCAGCAACTGTTGCAGCAACACTGCATTCATTTGAAACAACATCAGCAACAGTAAATCCATTTTCAGCAAACTCTTTTTCTAATGTCGCTATGTCACACGCATAGTAGTCGCATAATCTTTGGATATTAAGTTGCCTATCTTCATTGGGATTGATACCTGCTTGTGTCCTAATCAAGATTACTTCATTAAAATCTTTAGGGGTTTCTGTTTTCAAGATAACGATGTCATATGCAATCTGTCGTAAATCCCCAACAGGTGTCATCAGTTGATCAATAATATAACCAAATATTTCTGGCTTCTTGCCAATTTGTGAATCTAGACGTCTGCGTATTTCTCCGGCTATTGTTCTTGTTCTTGCATTGTTTTCTTCTTTATTTTCTGGCTCATAATACGTATTTAGTTTGGCCAGCATTTCATTTCTTATTGCTTTTAATTCATTTAAATACTTTTCTCTTCTAGCAGCTTCCAATACGCTGGAGATTGCATCTAAATCACGAATAATAGCTTTAGAACCATCGCAATTTAAAGAAGACACCTCGTCCCAAGATGCCTTAGGATTGGCAAAATGCTTCTTTACAAATTCGTTGTTAAGGAAGTTCCGTTCTAGATTATTAAAGTATTCTGGATAATCATCGTGGATATGTCGTGCTACTTCTGGTGATTTTGTCTTGTCATTGTAACCATCGAAGATTTGATTTTTCATTGACCAATAATAATCACGAAGTAAATAAATACTTTGAAAAGCCTCAGAACGAAATAAACCGCCACGGGTTACCCAATTATCAAACCAAGTAGCAGGCTTGATAATTTCAGGCAAAACTGTCTTGAAACGTTTCCAGTGTTCAGAAAGCAACTCTGTATTAGTGGACGAATCATTTTTTGTCCTTTCTAATTCGATGTTGAATTTTGTTGCAATCAAAAACAATGGAGAAATCCCGTTAGTTCGTGTTAAATCTTCAGTACGTTCTTCGGGAGTTTTACCGATATTAGTTTCTATCCAATCATTAATAGTTTCTCCTAATGTTGGTTCATTCTTTTGATCGTTATGGTGACAGAATAAGACAGAACTTATTCTTAATGAACGGGAATACTTATTAAAAAGATATGCTACTTTACCACGACGTAGTATTGTTGGTAAGACTGTTCCTATTTCTTGTTCTTTGAATTTTTCACGAGAACGCGCTCCTGGAAAATCCAGCAAATCAATTTTGTTTAAAAATCGTCTATTCTCTGCAATCTGTTTAGGTAGAACAAATGTTAATTCTGCAATGAGAGCTGACAATGATGACTTATTAAAATTGCTGCTCAACAGCTTCCCGTTTGTATCATATACGTCAGTAACCAATACATCGGTATCTGTTTCATGTTTTAATCCGCAAACAGAATCCAGCCACTCGATTTTTAGCAGTGTTCCTTTATCTCTAAGGACAGCGTCAAATGGGACATAAATGTCTGTTTTAAACTGTATCTTTTTATATTCATTTACTAATAGGCTAAAAAGATGGCTTAACTCTTCATTCTTATTCCATAGTATGCTAAATATCTTGACCCAATGCTCACTTGATACATACTGAATTTTGGGTGCGACAATCTTGCGGAAGTCTGAATGCGTAATGTTTACTGCATTAGCTCCCAAAACTTCTACAATATAATCACAGATGTCCTTTACATCATCTTCTGTAAGAACTTCTTGAACAGGTTCTGTCTTGTTCGCCCAAAGATACTGAACATTTAATAATTCGACATTAATTGAGTCATGCAAAAGGACTTTGCTATTATCTATTTTAAGATCGTTATAATATGAGTCTATTAAAAGCATTAGCAAATCTGCAATGGAAAGATTTTTAATCTTTATAAAATCTTTCATAGCTTCGTTACTATTATTGATAGTAAATCTTGTTATTACACCTGTAGATTCGGTTTTAGAAGTATTACCTCCGCTGGGATTCAAATCATCAATAAAACTATATTCTTTACCATCATTTATAATGACAAAAGGCGATTCTGCTGTTGACAACAGACTACTCATAAGATAGGATTTTCCAACCTGACTTTCGCCATATGCCGCAGCTGAACAATTTTCTGCTAATGCATTAGCAAATCTTCTCAGTTTTCTACGATACTCCTTCAGTTCTTCAACAGGAAATGTGCTTTTATCAAATTTTTTAGCCCATATTATCGAACGTTCAATTTCTGCTATTTGCGAGTTTATATCTTGTATCATAATATAATTTGCATTATTGAATATCAAAAGCTCCGGTGTCAAGCCAATAACGCTCGTCCGCTCCTAAACTTTGAATGTTTATCTCAATGTTACTATCTGCCAATTCGTTACCTTTTTTGTCAGTAATAGCTGTAATTGTTAATTTTTCTTTATCATCTTCATCGCGTTCAATAGATAGTTGAAAAGGCATTCGTAAACGTAAATCATCAATTATTTCCTTAACCTTAGCAAGAGCTTGCGTTTCATTTATAGAAGTACCTTCTTGAATAGCTTTATTTCTTATGCGTTCAATCATCTTGTGTTGGTTAAAATCAATGACATATAATTTTCTTGACGGATAAGAGTCCAATCCAATTTGTCGAACATTTAAAGTCGTAGGTAAAGAACTAACCATCAGTTCTCCCATATTTTTTTCTGGTGTTATGAAGTATTCTATCGGTTGTCCTTCCCGCGAAGATTCTATGTAATTAATTACAGATTTTAGTTTTTTATCTAATTGCGATTTGTCTATTAAGAATTTATCAAGATTCCCAAGAGATGTAGCATAATAACCGACTAACGCTCCCATTGCAACGATGGTTTTTGCAGTGGCTTTCCCCGTGTTATTCTTATTAGGATACCAATGTCCTACAAAATAATCATTCAACAATATTAAACGATTTGGAGACACTGAATAATATTTTAAAAAAATGTTGCGTATAGGAGATAAAGACGAAGGTCGTCCCGACAACAATACAATGTCGCAATTATAGGCATACATTATAGTCGCAATTTTTTTTAATAGGGGTTCAAAAGCTCTTGATATAACATCAGAAACAGCAAATTTGTCAAACTCCCATTCAAGATCTTCCAAATCAAAAGAAAAATATTTCTTAAATCCCTCTTTTATCCGTTCATTAGGCGGACAATCTTCAAATACATCTGTATAACGTATTGTACAATCCTTAATGCCATTAGCTAACATATCAAGGAAACAATACATAAGTGGTATAGAATATTGTATATTGAAGTCTCTACGCAGCTTTCGATCAGAGATCGTTTGCCCTGTATAATCTGGGCCAAAAAAATTGCGCAGACGTTGACGATAATCAGTTTCAGAAAGCCCTTTCAATTTCTTTCTAAAAGCACTATTGGGAGAGAAGAACATAATTTTTCTTATAAGTTCATTGAGCATCTCATCACCAGCGTAATAGTAACTATCGTAAAAAAGAGGTTCTGGAGTAATGGTTGTTACATCTCCCTTAGTATAAGAATAACGGCTAATCATTAAATCTGATGTTCCAGCACCAATATCCAAGGAGCCAATTGTTAATTCTGGTTGAATGCTGTTTTGAGAAGTTTTCCCGTATAAATTAAAAAACTCTTGGCAGGAACCTTTATATTTCCAGCCAATTTCACCGTAGATATATACTAATTGAGAGCAAGTTGCCTCATCGTAATACCATTTGCTTTCTGTATCTTTAAACGTAGTAACAGCAGGTGCAATATCAACACGAAAATCTTCATTCTTAAAAAGATTAAGTAGCTTTACTGCATCGCCAGCACATTTTACAAGAGCTTCTCTTTCAAGTTTAGACATGGCTGTAGGACAAGTAACAACCATACGCCGTATGCGACGAGGTAATGTAATATCACCACGATCTATACGATATTGATTATTGTTAAGGGGACTTCTATAAATTAAATCCCTGATTATAAGTTGCATAAGCGGATAAAATGC
>OJMN01001920.1_pt1 | contig 11256 bp, 7 predicted proteins | sample 1597261 | NCBI WGS metagenome assembly OJMN01 (sample SAMEA2452130, study PRJEB22498) | human gut metagenome | biome: human feces; feature: human gut; material: feces | place: Australia | collected 2012 | reverse complement strand
GTTTAAAGGGGATAGGCCATCGGAATGAGTGACTCATTTCGGTGGCTTGTTTTTTGTTACTTTTCATTAAGAATGATGAGGCAATCGCATTTTGATGACACGCCCGACAATAAGAGCTATAATATAGAATACGGCAAAACCGATAATAGAAAAAACGAATGGCTTTTGTTCATTGAAGGTACGTCGTGGAGGAATGACAGTGTAAGTTTCTGACGTAACCTGATTGGTTGGCTGTGTGGCAGGAGAGACCTTTAGTGTTGTTCCTGTTGTTTCCATTTGACAGCTATCTGTTGCAGATATTGTATCCTCTGTTATTTTTGTAAACATATCTTTTTCCCTTTTTATTTGTATCTGAATTCTTGTAATTGTTATCAGTTATAACATAGTACATAGACTTTTGTTTAAGGGAGCAAAGATTGTTGCAAAGGTAATTAAAAAAGTAAATGATGAATCAAGGGGAGTGCATTCTTTTTAAAAGATTTGATGTAGGTCAATTTTTAAGGCCTTTCTTTCTTGTTGTCTTTTGATAAGAGTGCCATGTCGTGTGAGTTCTTTAGAGAGTTACACGGATAATATTTGTAGGCATTATCCGTGTAGTAGTGTTAGAGTAACAATTATTCGGGTACGTAAATTATTTCCCCGTTATCCAATTCATAGGCGATACCGACTTTCTTGCCACGTTTCCCTTCTTTTTTATCCTGGTCCTCCGAAGGGGTATACCGATTGATTTTTTCTCCTTCTTTGGTGATGATTTCCATATTTTCCTTACCCGGATTTTTCACCATGGTGAAGTCTTCTTGCGAGAATACCTCAGTCATGTTGTAGCGGCTGACAAGGGCAACCATTAAAGCTACTGCAAATACCATAGCAACGTCAAACAAGTTGGATACTACGCTGATGGGGTCGGAGTCTTCTTCTTTTCGTAATAGGTTATGTTTCATTTCTCAGTAGTTTTAGTAGTACGGTTTTCGTTCAGAAGTTCAGCGATAAATTCGAGATTGGTCATATCTTGCAGATACCAACGTTGCTTAACCTGCTGTGTGAGAAACCCGACGGCACCTGCTACCAATCCGACCACGGTCGTGGCAAAGGCAATCTGCATATTATAAGCCATGGAAGCAATATCTCCGCTTGCCAGTCCGGCCAGGGCAGGGCCCATTGGAATCAAAGTACCCATTAATCCTAAGATAGGGCCTAGTTTGGTCAGCGTTTTTGAGATTGCAAGGTCTTTGTCGGCTGCAATCTCAAAGTTAGCCAATAAACGTTGTACTTGTGCGGGAGTGTCACGGGCATCCAGTACCTGACGCATATACATAATAACGAGTGAACGCGACTTTTCCGGTAACTTGGAATTTAGTTCTCCTACTGTTTCAGAAGTTAGTTTCCCCAGTTCATTGCGGAGCAAAGCTTCTGTTTTGCGAATGGACATATACTGTCCGTAGAAACTGCCTGCAAGTAACAGTGCCCGGCAGAAGAGAATGATTAATAATACGATGACAGGAACAAGTAATCCTGTTGAAATCCAATATAAAATATCTGATATAAAGTTCATTGTTGTTGATTATTTAATAGGTAATTGATTCTTTTTATTGCTTCATGCTTTTCTGTTTGTTTCTGTTCCGAAAGTTCCACCAGACAAGACCGATGATTCCACCGGCCAGAGTGATAACCAAAACGCCTGCCAGTGCTTGCCAGTCTATTTCGCTGACACCTGTCGCCGAAGTTCTTCCGTTGACGGTGGCTACAATTCCTAGGATAGCTACCAGTGCATTAGTGAGGAAGAACAATTCGAGGCGTAATTCCTTCTCCGGTAACAAATAGAGCAATAAATATCTGCCGGAAGGAATTGCTATCAGGATAAAACCGGCATAACTCCAGGCTATTGTCTGAAAGGAAATGCCCGGAAAGGCGAATATCAGGTATATTAACCCGCTGAATAGAACCGGGAAAATCAATAATCCAGGAAACCAGCGGAGAAAGCGGTACATCACAATCATACGAGGTTTGACCGGATAATCGTTCGCCACGTGGACAGCCAGCATGGCGTAAGCCATTTGCACGCAGACCTCCACACTAAGCAATACAGCTGTATCCAACATCAAAGGTTGATTACTAAGCCAATTTGCTATCTGGGTTTTAGACTGTTCAATAGCATACGGCCACATGAATCCGGCAAACGCAGCGCAGATAGCGGCGATAATACACACCGCTATTACTTTCCAAAATGTTTGCTTCAGCAGAAAATTAAATGCTGTCAGAAGCATAAGTACAAGGACAACTGTATTCATTTTTGCTAATTACAAATTATGAGTTACAATTACATTTGGCTGCTTTTACGGCGTTTGCGTACAAAGAGGATTAAAGCAAGTAGGACAATGATAACAGCAATACCGACAGCTACATTGCTTAATGTATTTGTTTGTTCTTCAGTAGTCTGGTTCATTTCTTCTTTTTTCATCACTACTCCTTTGTCATTTCCGCTTGCTTTTGCTTCACGGATTTTGGAGATATTCTCTTTGTATTGTGCTGCTGTTGGCGCATCTGCTTTAGAAGCAATATAATCGCGTAGTTTTGCATTGTCGCAGACGAAGCCCGAACAGGACGGACGATAATTGTTGACTATCTCCGTATGTAACTTACTCAATTCTGCTACTTGTTCTTCGCTGGCTTTCCATAATCCTTTGCGGGCACTTTCGAGCATGACAGCCGTCATTTCCTCGAGAGCGGCAGGATTCTGTTGTTCAAAGTATTTCTTTACTCCCAGGTTAAGCTCGTCTTTTACATATACATTATAGATATTATCCCAAAGTTCTTTATCAATGGCGGCAGGTTTCATCACATTCCAACCGTAAGTGTTGGTGATAACTTCTGCAAATTCACTTGCGGAAGAAGCTCCTCCTTTCATTTTCTCTTTAATATAGACCGGATTGAGAATAGTCGTACGACTTTCTACACCGACAGCTTCTTTAAGTTCCTGCATTTTCATGTTATTACGATTGCGATAGTCGCTGAGGTAAGCGTCCGGATCTTTACCGGTCACATTGCGAACGGCAAGATTCATGCCTCCCATAAACTCATATACATGGTCAAGGCTTAAGGCACCCCAAGTATTGCTTTGACGTGGCTGTACTACTACATCTGTACGTGTCAATGCTGCTTCAAAAGCAAATTTTTGGAAAACTTCCCAGTTCTTTTCACTACCGTAATAAGCTCCCATATTATTGAGATAGGTAGTAGCAAGTTCCGATTCATTTTCCCAACGGTCACCGGATTCCACCATTTCCTGAATACCGGTACCGTACATACCGTTTATTCCTCCGAATATGCGGAAAGTTGAAATCTCCCGGGCGTCTTTCGGACTCAATCCTTTTTCTGTCAATACCCGTTCAGCCTCAATTACACTTGTCGCTACTTGGTTCTCGTATTTATCATCTTTGGCACCGGCAGCCATTTCTACCGCACGGTTAATCAGGAAAAGACGGGAGGCGGCAAGGTCACGAAGTTGTCCGGAGGTCTGAACTACCACATCAATACGCGGACGACCCAGTTCTGCCGAAGGAATCAATTTTAAATCGCTGACACGGCCGAAAGCATCACGAACAGGTTCTACACCAAGCATATAAAGGACTTGAGCAATCGTTGCTCCCCCGGTCTCGATGAACTCGGAGGACCAGAGTGTATAGCTTACTTTCCGTGGTATAGAATCGTTATGACGTTGTTTGTACGTATCAATCGTTTGTTTGGCTAAAGCAATCCCTTTTTCCCATGCCGATTCAGTAGGAGTCGCTTCAGCGTTGATAGCGTACATATTGCGTCCGGTAGGCAATGTATTCGGATTAGCTATGGGGTCACCTCCCGGGGTAGGGGTGGTATAGCCTCCTTTCAATGCATTCATCAGACTAGCCAGTTCTTCTTCAGGACTTGTCAAAAGTGCATTTTTATAGTTTCCTATATTCTTAATAGTGCGTTCCACTTCTGTGACAGCCAAAGAAAACTCTATATCTTCTTTGCTATACTCTTTAGGAACTTTTCCCGGATCCATGTTAGTGCCCATTTTCTTCATGGCTTCTTTCATGCTTTCGGGAATTTTCTCATGAGGGGACTTTTCACTTTGCTGTGCAGGATGTCCTCCCATTTTCTTGTTCTTATCATCTTTATCTTGTTTGGCTGCGGCAGCCATCATCATCGCCATCATTCCTTTCGGAGCATTCCGGTCAGCTTCTATTTGGCGTGCTTTAGCCAGTTCCTGAGGAGTAATTCCGGCAGTACGGCAGATCAGTTCGTCTGTTGCCTGTGCAGGATTGGTTATCAGCTTTTCTACTAACTGGCGGGCAGGATTTAGATATTGCTGTGTAAAAAGACTCCGGTGTTTGTTGATAGCGTTCGTTGCTTTTCCACGTTGCTTGTCAAGAGCCAAAAGGCTGTATGCGATAGGTTCTGTTGCCATTGCGTAAACAGAAGAAGTAATCCGTTCCGGTTCATACGGAACACCCATAGTATAAAGTTGCCCGGTGATTTTTTCTGTGGCCAATTCTTCGGCGAAGTTTTCTATACGGGCGATTTCATCCTCTGTATAAGGCTTGTTGGTGATGCTGTCCAGACCTAAATCCCGGTGGATTCCCATTTTTACTGTCAATGCTTTGATGGCCAGCGATTCCTGCTCTTTATTCTCTTTTGCGGAGTTATTGTAAATCTTGATTTTCTCCATAAGCTCACGATAGATACCGCGCACGCTACTTTCGAGGAAAGGAGGAGTAAGGTAAGATTGCAGTGTCGCATACGAACGGCGTTTTGCTATCATTCCTTCACCTACATTTCCGATAGAATAGAGATAAAAGTGAGGAACAGCTCCGACCAGACGGTCCGGCCAGTCATTGCTGCATAGGGCAACTTGTTTTTTAGGAGTGAATTCCAAACTGCCATGTGTTCCGAAATGAATGAGTGCATCAGCTTTGAAACCGTGCTGCATCCATAAATAAGAAGCGATATAAGTATGCGGAGGAGCAGCATTCGTTCCATGAATTACCTGAAAAGAATTGTCTCCACTTCCTGCTGCATTCTGTGGCATTAACACGATATTACCGAACTGTAACCGGGCTACGCCCAAACGTCCGTCCGAAGTGACCATATAGTTTCCGGGAAACTCTCCGTCGGCAGCAACGACTTCTGCATATTTTTCAGGACGAAGCGATTCTTTCACCCAGCTTTCATATTGTTCTTTTGTAATTAATTCCGGATTTCCGTTTTTCATGAACTCGTCAAAAGCCCCCTCTGCATACGAGTTGAATACTGCACCTTGTGCTTGTATCATTTTTGCAAGTTCTTGTGCATTGGCAGGAAGTCCTGACACATTATAACCTTCCTGTTTCATGCGAAGCAAGAGATTGTAGAGCGAAGGTACTACTTCCATTCCGGCAGCCGTCAAGGCATTTTGTCCCGGTCCTTTGTAATAGTAGATAGCAACCTTTTTGTCTTTATTGGGCTTTGTTTCCAGATTCAGATAGTTGTTGATAGTGGAAACGAATGTTTTCAGTCGTTCGGGAATGGCGTATGAGTGGCGTAATCCTTCTTTGTCTTCATATTGTGCAAAAAGGGCAAAGGGGCGGATAGCACCATCTATTTCCGGTGTCACAATGCTTTGTGACATAAAACCACCGGACATACCCAACGGATCGTTTTCCCATTCATCCACAAGGCTGTTGATCGTGAGTGGGGCAAAAAGCAGAATATTCTTAGTTTTCAGATAATCTACCATTCTATCCCCCATGCGTCCGTGAGCCATATTAATAACAGCGTCAGGCTGCACTTCATCAATAAACGACATGAATCTTGTCATTGACTGAACCGGATAAACGTTGTAGCCTTCTTTTTCGAGAGCTTTGATGAGGTCGGTAGCATCTGCCATTTGTCCGGTAATTATAATTCTTCGAGCTCCTTCTTTGTAGAGGTTGTTGTCTTTCATAAATTTCTCATAGTCGGTAACTGTGAGAAATTCCAGCTCATCGTCCGGATTACTGATTCCGGCATGATACAACATATCGCTCGGCCTTTCTACCGGGTCTTCCATTTCAGTTGTGGAATATGTTTTTCCATCAATGGCTTTACGGATGTAGTTCAACATATTCCTGTAGTTTGTTTTTCCGCCATTGCTCAGATAGCGGCGTATCAGATTCTGTTGTACACTATCGAGGTTACAGATATTGTTGGTAGGATTGGTGGCCATTGATGTGTACACAGGGACACCTTTGTCTGCTGCCTGCTGTATTTGCTGACGCTGTTCTTCAACGATACGCAGTCCCATGCCGTTAACAAATACCATATCATAATTTGACAGGCGGTCGAGGTTGGCAAGCGATACTTCGCTGAGTTTGATGAATGAATTGTCATTTGCTTTCGATATGCTTCCCTGCTGTATGGTCTGGAAGTTGACGAAAGCAATCTTTGTGGCGCTGAACCAGGCATTCCAGATAGATATGCCTATCAGGACGGCTGCAACGATGCACACACCTAAGATGATTTTACTTTTCTTTTTCATTTCTCTTATTTTTAGCTTTGTATGTAGTTTTATTGTTGTTTATTTTTTGAAGAACCGATCTATATCCAACGAAAGCCCTAGTGTCAGATTAGCTCCTGTCGTAGTGGGTGAATTGAAATAATAATAATCCGGTACATAGTTAAACAAGTTATTAATAGCCAGATTCATATTCACACCTTTGAATACTCCCACCGAGAAGGTTAAATCCCAAATCATATATCCCGGGTACGTAACAGCAGTGCTTCCGGCAGCAGGGTTGTTGAAGCTATCGTTGTATACGTTTGTTTTTACTTCTGACAAGATGCGTCCGTTGAGTGAATAATTGAAATCTACTTTATCTAGGTTTTCGCCCCAGTCTACTCTTACAGTTGCCGTATGCGGGCGCGTATCTGTGAATTTTTTCTGCCCGTCACGCATAAATTCATGGATGTAAGTGTATGACATACGAAATCCTAATCCACAGGGGTATTTGGCAGAGATGTTAGCGTCCACTCCTGCAATGCCCACTTTGTCGGTATTGGTATATATTTGTCCTTTGGGATCATCGCTGTAAACTGTGTTAATACGGTTGTGTACCAGATTATAATATCCTGTTACAGAAAAATTGTAACGGTTTTTTGTGTACTCGGCAGACAGGGAGAAGTTGTGGCTTGTTTCTGATTTAAGATCAGGATTTCCATAAATCATCATCATGTTTGCCATATTGAACACCATATACATTTCTTTTAAAGTCGGTGAGCGGAATCCTTGTGAATAAGAACCTCTCAATGAACAGTTACCAATCTTATACATCATTCCCAAATGCGGGGATAAATGACGAACATTGGAATCGGAGAAATAATCGAACCGTAATCCGGCGATTACATTTAGTCTTTCAGTCGGATTCCAGTCGAATTGTCCGAAAGCATCTGCTGTATGCATGATATAGTTAGCGTTATCAGTGAATTGGTAAGACATCAGATAATCGCGAAGGTAATCGGCTCCGACAGTCAACGTATGTTTTTCATTGAAAGTGTAATTATAAAGAGCGTGTACATTATGCTGCACATTGCTATAATCACGTACATCATTTTTATAGAGTACCTGGTAATCACTTTTGTCATATTGGTCGAAAGTGTAACCGACTTCAAGATTACTTAATCTGTTGAATGTATAATTTGCTTTTAGCCCACCGTTGAAATCCCGGTATCTGTCTTGAGTGTCTCCCGGTTTATTACGTTCACGGAAATAATACCCGGCTCTTGCGGTCAGTTTAAGTGTTTCCAATGGGTGATAGATCAGCCGTTCCTTGAAGTTCCATACTCGGCTTCCGAATACAGTTGAGAAATCTCCCGGATTATCTACGCCATACGTATCTACATTATTATATTGTACATTGGTCAGGCTGTTGAATTTACCTGCATTGAATCCCACAGTACCGCCATATCGATGGTCATTGTGCTCGGAGAAGCGTGAATTAAGATTTAAATTCCATGGGTCATCCGATTCGCGTGTAATGATGTTGATAACCCCTCCGATAGCGCTTGAACCGTAAAGGGTGGATGCTGCACCTTTCACAATCTCGATGCGTTCTACATTATCAAGGTTCAGACGGTCGTAGTCTACGTTATTTAGCGTTTCACCGGCCAAACGTTCCCCGTCTACAAGAAATAATACAGAGTTTCCGCCGAAGCCTTGCATATTGATAGAGGTTTGCTGGTCCATAGCAAAAGTGAATTCAATGCCGGGAAGTTCAGTCTTTAACAAGTCGGCTACATTATTGGCATTTACCTTTTTAATATCTTCCGAGGTAATCACCCGTGTAATGATAGGTGCATCTTTCAGCAGTTTGGGAGTACGGGTACCGGTTACAACGACTGTCCCGAGGTCGAACTGATCTTCGGATAAGCTGAAGTTAACTTTCTTTCCTTTCTCGGTGGTTATTCTTTTTTGTTCGGTTTGATAACCTATGTAAGATGCAGTAATGATATATGAACCGATTCCCGGCAATTGTAATGTGTAGGTTCCGTCAACACCGGTGACGGCTCCTGTTTCTCCTCCTTTTATGGAAATGGTCGCACCTGGGAGGGGTTCACCATTGGTATCAGTAACACGTCCGCTGATGTGCTCGGTTGATTGTTGTGCGAATGTGGAACAGGTTACTATAAAGGAGAATATCAAGATTGATGCTATAAATGTAGGTTTCATTCTTTGTAATTGGTTTCTTAGTTGTTTTCTTCGAAATCAAGTGGATATAGGAAATCGAAGTCGATATATCCTTTTATGCCTCTGGCATTGGTATAGTTGGTAAAACGAATGGCCGCATAGGTATTATCCTTCAACCGTATCAGATAGACTTGATTGGACATGGTGTAAATAGGAGGCATACTTGAAGTGTCTACGTTTAACCAGCCGGATAAAATATCATTACGATAGTCTTCTGTATATTTAATGTTTCCTTCCATCATACCGGACATATCGATTGCTATTTTATCTGTCGTCCATTCGTCTTTTACAAAATTTTCTTCGGCGGGAAGTTTTCCACTGGCCTTCAGGTCATCAATACTTGTATAAGTTGTCTGAAAGGCTGCACCTTCATTGGTTTTGATGTCGTAGCGGTGGATGGCAAGGTCCCATTTTGCCGGTATCTCGCTCTTATGTTCCTCTCCGATTTCAACAGTCGTTGCTTTACGTTCGGATAGGTCGATATAGACCCAGTTAGTGTACTCGGTAGCATTGATTTGTGAAAAGCTACTTTCTTTAATCTCCATTTCCGCTTCAATGGGATCGTCATAAATCCCTTCAAACATTCCATTACAAGCTGAGAGCGACATAGCCGCTCCCAGTATCATTATATTTTTGAAAATAGCGTTACTGCTTCTTCTCATTTTTTCTATTAGTTATTTATTGTGCACTAGTTTTTTTGACGTTTCCGGTGAATACTGCGGTGATTGCCATAGGCATGGCTCCTGGTTTGAAGGCTACCGTAATATTAGCTTTACCATTTGCTGTAACTGTACCTTCCAGACTTTCACCTGTAATTGGAGTAGTACCGCTTGCGGATTCGGCTGCAGATTCAAATGCGCCTAAACTGAGTGTGTAGCCGTCATCTGCTTTTTCAACGTTTACTCCGCTAATCGTGAAGTCTCCCAAATTCATATTACCGCCTCCGGTCAAATTGCCAAAACCGTTTAGGGCGATATCTACTGTCGTTTCGGATGCACGTTTAATGACTGCTTTACAATCTTCGGTAGAACCATATGAACTTCCCATAACGCTGATAGCAAGATTAGTATTATACTTATAAGTAGCGGCTACGTAATAAGCAATCGGAGTTTCTGCCTGAATGAAATTGATATCGATGCCACCCATTGGCACAGGAACATTGGCTTTCAGGGTTAGTACTTTAGCATCGCTGACACTACCTTCCAGTGTATATTCGTAGTTGGCAGGTTCACTTCCTTCCATAGCTAGGGCAACTTCACCTTCGCCTTTAAATGATTTGGAAGAAACTGTCAGGTTATTCAGGATAAAATCTCCGGATCCTGATTTATAAACCAGATTGACGGTACCATCTGTATTGGCGGTAATTGTTGCGCTGGCATCGTCGCCCATCAGATAATCAGAGAACATTCTGCTTTCGCCAATAGAATAACCTTTGTAAGTGCCGGCAATGGCTTTTGCTTGCTCTGTATTGTCGGTATCGTCGTTATCGTCACTGCAAGATACAAAAGTGAATGAGAATGATAGTGCCATTAGAGCAACCATCCATAAGTTTAATATTTTCATACTTAATTTTGATAGATAATGATTAATTTATTTTTCGTTTGCAAAGTTAGGGGGATATATAAGCAGGGACAATACCTAAAAGAAATGAAAAAAAATGGGCGTTTAATCATATATAGGTATTGAATAGGGAAGGATAAGTCCTTATTTTTGCAGTCATTTACTAATTAAATATTAAAAATACGAAATTGAGAAGAGAATGAAAGGTGGCTACAATAGAAAAGTGTATTGACAGGGATTACTTATTTCCTGATTGTATTGTTTACTATGTCTTTAGAGCATGCATTGATGATTTTTATGGAGCACGTGCCTCTATCGTAACTTTCATGGAACTGAATCTCATCATGTGGACCAGCTATTTGGTTTTATTGTTTTGTTATGATGAAAACTTTATTGGTGAGCACAGCCCTGTCACCGCTCTTGTTGCATTCTTGATGTTTGAGAAAAGAGTGAACTAATTTCTTAGATAACTGTTTCCTAAATATATGATATAAACCTATTTAGAATATGGAACCTCATCATCACGAACATAATCATCGGGTAACGTCTCTTAATAAAGCCTTTATAATAGGTATCGTTCTGAATATCTCTTTCGTTATAGTCGAGTTCGGAGTTGGTTTTTATTACGATTCTCTGGGATTGCTCTCTGATGCCGGACATAATTTGGGAGATGTGGCAAGCCTGATTCTTGCTATGTTGGCTTTCCGGTTGGAGAAAGTACACCCGAATAGTCGTTATACCTACGGATATAAGAAAAGTACCATCCTCGTTTCTTTACTAAATGCAGTCATATTATTAGTTGCTGTCGGGATAATTATCGCTGAAAGCACAGACAAGCTGTTTCATCCGGTATCAGTTGACGGTTCCGCCATTGCCTGGACTGCCGGAGTGGGAGTGGTGGTCAACGCACTTACTGCCTGGCTTTTTATGAAGGATAAGGATAAAGACCTGAATGT
>OJMN01001912.1_pt1 | contig 11303 bp, 10 predicted proteins | sample 1597261 | NCBI WGS metagenome assembly OJMN01 (sample SAMEA2452130, study PRJEB22498) | human gut metagenome | biome: human feces; feature: human gut; material: feces | place: Australia | collected 2012 | reverse complement strand
AAATAAACGAAATGGCTGAGCCGACCGTTTATCTTTTCACGAGAGATGATAACATAGGATATTCCTGTTTTGAAAGCGATTCCAAAATTGTAGACGGAATTGCAAAAGTATTTCCCGTATTCTTTTTTTTGGTAGCGGCTCTTGTTTGTACTACCACGATGACCAGAATGGTGGATGAAGAGCGTACCCAAATAGGAACCCTTAAGGCGCTCGGCTGTGGAAGCGCGGCGATTACGGGAAAATATGTTTTTTATTCAGGAAGCGCAGCGCTTATCGGGTGTATATCGGGCTTTGCTGCCGGAACATATCTTTTCCCGCTTGCAATATGGCGAGCCTATGATATGCTTTACGGTTTTGCACCGATCGAGTATGTGTTCGATGGGAAGCTCGCCGTTATATCTTTTGCGGCTGCGATGCTCTGCTCAATTGGTTCAACGCTCATTTCCTGCCGCAAGGAATTTGCAAGGCGTCCTGCCGAGCTTGTAAGACCTAAAGCTCCTAAAGCGGGGAAGCGCATTCTTTTAGAGAGAGTTACCTTTATATGGAAACGTCTTCCGTTCCTCAGAAAAGTATCGTTTAGAAATATATTCCGTTACAAAAGACGGCTTTTTATGATGATACTCGGTATAGGCGGGTGTACTGCACTTGTCCTCACAGGCTTCGGAATAAGAGATTCTATCTCCAATATTGCCAACCTGCAATTTGATAATGTTACGGTATATGATTATGTTATCAGCTTTGACAGTAATATTACAGCGGAAGAACGGGATTTATTTTGCAAAAATAATATGGATAAGCTTTCCATGTGTGAGTTTGTCTACCAGGGAAGCGGAGATATTATCGATAAATCTAACGTTAAAACCGTCAGCGTTGTTGCCGCTGTTTCTGATAAAATTACAGACTTTATAAAGCTTCATGACGGAGAAAATATTATCCCCGCTCCGAAAATAGGAGAAGCTGTTCTTGATAAAAAAACCGCTGATTCCCTCGGAATAGCCATAGGAGATAAAATTGTTATCAGGGACATTGATTTTAATGAAACAGAGTTTACGGTAAGCGGTATTTGCGACAATTATGTTTATAATTACGCTTTTATCTCTTATGACAGTATTGCGGAGCTTGGTTATGAAATACGAAACGCATATGCCTTTGCTGCAGAAAATATGGATTTGCATGAAGTATCAGCTGCTTTAATGGAGGAGAGTGGTGTAATTAATGTAACGGTTAATGCGGATATAAAAAATCGCGTTGATAGCATGATGAAAAGTCTCGATTCAATCGTGTGGTTGGTTATATTCTGTGCAAGCGCGCTTGCTTTTGTTGTGCTATTTAATTTGAGTAATATCAATATAACGGAACGGAGCAGGGAAATTGCGACTATAAAAGTGCTTGGCTTTTATCCCTCTGAGTCCTGTGCCTATGTTTTCCGGGAAAATCTGATTCTTACCGCAATGGGAGCAGTATTCGGAATACCGCTCGGTATGTGGCTTCACGGCTTTGTTATCAACTGTATCAAAATAGACATGGTTTCATTTGATATCGTTATAAAGCCCCTAAGCTACCTCTTGGCAATATGTCTTACCTTCCTATTTGCTTTCATTGTTGAGCTTGTTATGAGAAGAAAAATAAACGGTATCAATATGGCGGAATCTTTGAAATCCGCTGAATAAACAACGGGGGACTGTTTGCATTAACGCAAACAGTCCCCCAATTATGATAACTTAAGGCAATACTGCACAAGGATTGTTGCGCAGATGCGCCGCCGGATTTTTATTTTTCGTCAGACGATACAAATTGAGGAGACAAGAGTGGTACCTCTGCCTACGAAATTGGTGAAGTATGACGGAATAGAGGCAAGCATATGCGCAATAAAGGCGATAGCCGTACATCCGCGGCGGTGTTGCCTTAAAACTTGGCGAAAAATAACTCCGTTGAGTTCGTCGCGTTATCCTGCATAAGGAAAGGAAACCGTTTTATTGCGGGTGATGCCTTTCAACTGTTTCAGAATCTGTTCTGAACAAAAGCGAGATGCACCACAGGGCGGCAAGACCGACAAGGGTATATACGATTCTGCTTACTATAGCGGTTTGGCCGCCGAATAACCATGCAACGATATCAAATCTGAACAGACCAATGCTGCCCCAATTTATTCCGCCGATTATAACTAATGCCAATGCAATTTTATCTAACATTTCTATCAGCTCCTTAATATTTATTGGCATAATAAATATTCCCCATAAGCTGATGAATTATTCAAAGCAATGCTGTTTACTCGGTGGCAGAAATTGCAAGAGATTCGTCGGTTGCACCGTCATTTACAGTAATATTACCGTTTGTTACAAGTGCTTTAATAAGGCATTTTGGTGCGGGGGAAGTGATTTTCAGTTCACCGGGCGTTTCTTCTGACTTTGTTCCGTTATAGGTAACAATTCCTTCCGTTGCCATAAGATTATAAGTAGCGAGATTGGCAGAATAGGCTCCGTTGGCTTCAACCAAAAGATTGCCGTTTTCAATATTTGCCGAAAGCGTTGCTATTTCAGATGTCGTTATCGAAATATTTCCGTTTGTTGTTTTGAGTTCCGCAATGGAAATGGTTTCGATTTTATCAAAAACAATGTCCGAATCATTTGTCGTTATATAATAATCAATTGGATTAGAAAGATTCTTACAATAGACGGTTCCTTTTTCTGTGGTGACATTAAGACTTTTCAGACCGGAATTTTCAGATATATATATATTAACTGTTTTCGGTCTGTCAGGATCGGGTTTGTCGAGAAAGAAATACCTTAATCCTTTAAACTGTATACCGCCTCCGCTCATATCAATCATGGAGGAAATAAAGCTGACAGTTCCGTTTATTGTTACTGACGAACCACTAAGTGTAGTTTTATATGAGTTAACATCAAAATTTTTCAGTTCGATATAGCTGTCTTCAGCAGTACCGATTATATTCACATCCACATCGGCAAACACAAGAGAGAGCTTTGTTATGCTTTCGTCAGAAATATTATAGGTATATACGGAGTCTCCCTCCGCATTTATTTCTTGATCATAGATTTTTATACCTTGAGTTTTAGCCATGGATTTCGCAATTCCGCAGGCCATGAATCCACCGACAAACAGTATTACTGAAAGAGCAAGAAAAATTAAAGAAGTAGGTTTCATCCTCCAATACACTCCTTTTTAAAGTATACATATAGTTCCTTTGCTTTTTTTATCACGTATTTCGCAAAAACAAGGAGCCATTTTGCGGCAAAAGGCATCAGCCGCACTGCAAAATTATAAACAAGTATCCCGCAAAAAAGGACAACGGAACCGATTATAATACTTAAACCGCATTCGTACAAACCTATAGGCAAACTGGAAAGCATTTGTGCTACGCCAAAAATAAGTCCGAATACCGAAGTCAGCGTACCGGCTGCGGTCATTGCGACAAGAAGGGCAACGGCGGCAATGATAAGAACGGCTATGGCAAAAAATGCAGATGCAAAGAGAAGAGCAACGGCAAAAACGACTGCTGCTGTTAAAGGAAGCGTTGCGGCAAACAGTAGCCAAAATTTTCTGGTATTATTTTTAATTGTTTCGTTATCAGGTACAGTATATCCGACCGTTCCGAGGGGTGTCTCTGTTACCGATTTGACTTTCGAGCGTTTTATATCTTGATTAGATATATCTTTTGAAGAAAGAGATGCGGAACTCTGACGATTCTGGGGTGGAGTATTACTATCGTACTTCTGAGCCAAAGAAGCTTCATATGCAGGTTCTTTTTTTCGGGTTACAAATGAAAATTCACCTGTTTGCTGCCGTTTTTCAGAAGATTTTTCCGATTCTGTCTCATCAGCATCGGAATTGGATTCGCAGGGTACTGTTTCCGTTGCAGCTTGATGCTCATTGCTTTCATTATCGAGCGCCGTTTTTTCGGTTATACGTTTTATTCTTGCTGCAACACGATCGATGCTTCCGAGCTTTGAAATCTCCTGACTTACTTCTTCATCGCTTTTTTCAGAAAAATAATTGTCGAACTGATTGAGATGGCGATTTATGTATTCCTCGCCTACTCCTAACGCCGAAAGCTTTTCCGAAAGCTGTGTATAGAATGTCTGTTTATCCATCTATGAACGGTTCCTTTCAAGAAAATATTGTCCGTCGAAAAATACGGAAGCGGATTATCAAATAAAAAATTGCTTGAAATCCAATTGAATTTATAGTATAATAGCATCATAATTTATATTATACCAAAGATTGTGAGAAAATACAATATGAGAATGCGAAAAAAAAAGCATGGAGCAGAAAGAATTGTCGCTTGTTCAGAATATTTTTTATCAGATAAATCAAAAATAGAAAAATTCCCTGTTGAACTTGAGATAGGATGCGGGAAAGGGGCTTTTATTTTAGAATCAGCTAAAAGGCATTCCGAGAAAAATTTTATTGCTATGGAAAAGATTAGCGATATCATACTTCTTGCGGCAGAGAAGCTTAAATCCGAGAATATCGGAAATGTGAAGCTTATTAACAGTGATGCTTCAAGGCTTCTTGATTTTTTTGAAGAGAGAACCGTAAGCAGAATTTATCTGAATTTTTCGGATCCGTGGCCCAAAAAAGGATATTATAAAAGAAGACTTACTTACAAAGCCTTTCTTGATCTTTATAAAAAAATTTTAATACCCGATGGTGATATCGTTTTGAAAACAGACAATGTCGGACTGTTCGATTTTTCTCTTGAGCAGTTTGAGCAGGAGGGCTTTAAGCTCAGAGATCTTACAAGAGATCTTCACAATAGCATATATGCTGCGGATAACATTCTTACAGAATACGAGAGAAATTTTTCCGAAAAAGGTTTCCCCATTCATCGTGTTATAGCGTATTTATGACTTTATTCATGTTTTTTTACACTGATTTTGCTTATTATGACGAAAATATATAATTCAGTAAATATCTATTGACTTTAACGCTTTACTATGATAAAATATCAGCATATTATTTAGAGATTTGAGAGGAATCTGACATGAAAAAGCTTATATCGATGATTTTAATTTTGACTATGGCGCTTGTACTTTTCTCATCCTGTGCGGATACAAAAAAGGATTGGGAATATATTGAATCAAAGGGAACGCTGAAAATCGGTGTGACGATATTTAAGCCGATGAATTATACCGACGATGACGGTAATTGGACGGGATTTGAAACAGAATTTGCAGAAAAAGTTACCGAGAAGCTTGGCGTAAAAGCGGAATTTGTAAAAATTGTTTGGGACAAGAAGGTTGTTGAACTGAAGTCAAAGGCGATCGATTGTATTTGGAACGGTATGACGGTTACAGACGAACTGAAAGCAGAAATGGACATGTCACAGTCATATATGAACAATTGGCAGGTTGCCGTTATCAGAAAAGCCGATGCCGAGAAATATACTACCCTCGAGTCAATGGACGGTGCGAAAACAGCAGCAGAAGCGAAGTCGGCAGGGGAGAAAGCCATCGAAGCGGATGAACATCTCAAAAAGAACTATACAAGCGTTGATACACAGACAAAAGCACTTATCGAAGTGAAATCCGGGACAGCGGATATAGCAATCGTTGACTATGTCATGGCTGTCTCCTCTGTAGGAGATAATACCGATTACAGCGATCTTATGATTGTAAGTAATCTGAAGCTCTCCTATGAGGAATATGCTATCGGATTCAGAAAAGACAGTCCTGTAACGCTTGAAAAAGTAAATGCAGCGATCAACGAGCTGATTGCCGACGGTACGCTTAATAAAATAGCGGAAAAGTACGGTGTTGCTGAACAGCTTATTTCGAATCAAAAAGGATAAATCATTGGATTTGCCTCTTTTAGAAAAACATAGAGATATAAAATTATAATTACGCTGAAACACCTGATGTGGAACCGATCTCCTGTCAGGTGTTTGTGTGTGCGAATTTCATTTGAAAGGGCAACAATATGTCGTTTATTCGAGTAACTGCGGAGCTTATCAGCGGATTTGAAACCACACTTTTAATTTTTTTTGTTACATTAATTTGCGCGGTACCTCTCGGATTGCTGATAACCTTTGGTTCTATGTCAAAAATAAAGCCGATTGCATGGTTCATGCGGGTTTTTGTATGGATTATAAGAGGCACGCCTCTGATGCTGCAGGTAATAATTGTTTTTTACGGTCCCGGTCTGTTATTCCATGTTCCTATGAGCAACAGGCTTCTTGCGGTTCTCGTTGCATTTATTATTAATTACGCGGCGTATTTTTCGGAAATATATCGTGGCGGTATTGCTTCCATACCTAAAGGACAATATGAGGCAGGTCAGGTTCTCGGTATGACCAGGAGTCAGATCTTTTTCAGGATTATTCTTAAGCAAGTAATCAAACGCATTATTCCTCCGATGAGCAATGAAATTATTACACTTGTAAAAGACACATCTTTGGCGCGTGTAGTTGCGGTTATAGAGCTTGTAAAAGCGGCAGACGATATTGTTGCGGGTTATGCCATTATTTGGCCTCTCTTTTATGTCGGAGCGTTTTATCTTTTGTTTTGCGGAATACTTACGATTCTTTTCGGAAAAATCGAAAAGAAGCTCGATTACTACAAAGGGTGATTACTATGTCCATACTTGAAGTTGAAAACATAAAAAAACATTTCGACAAATCAGAAATTTTAAAAGGAATAAGCTTCTCTCTTGAAAAAGGCGAGATTCTTTCGATAATCGGTTCTTCAGGAAGCGGAAAAACAACCCTTTTGCGGTGTTTGACTTTTCTTGAAAAAGCTGATGAAGGTATTATCAGAGTAAACGGTCAGACCATTTTTAACAGTAAATCCGAAGAGAAACGTTCTGTTTCGGAGCAGAGAAGTGCACAATTGAATTTCGGCCTTGTTTTTCAGAATTTTAATCTTTTTCCGCAGTATAATGTCCTTGAAAATGTTACGCTGGCAAAAAAACTGCTTGCAAAAGAACGGGAGGATTACAGAAAAAACCGAAAGGCAATTATTGAGCAAATTGAGCAGGAGGGCAAAGAGCTTATAGCGAAAGTGGGACTTTCAGAAAAGCTGAAAAACTATCCTTGTGAGCTTTCCGGAGGTCAACAGCAGCGTGTTGCCATAGCAAGGGCGCTTGCTTTGAATCCGAATATACTGTGTTTTGATGAGCCGACGTCCGCTCTGGATCCTGAACTTACCGGAGAAGTGCTTGCCGTTATGAAATCATTGGCACAGCAGAATATGACTATGATTATTGTAACTCATGAGATGGCATTTGCCCATGACATATCTACTAAGGTAATTTTTATGGATCAGGGCATTATTGCCGAGACCGGAACACCTACCGAGGTTTTTGATTCGCCCAAAAGCAACCGACTTCGTTCTTTTCTCAGTTCATATTAAGGCAACACCGCCGGGTGCATGGCTAACGCCTTTGTTGCGCATACGCTCGCATCTATTCCGTCATGCTTCACCAAATTTTGTCGGCAAAGGTGTCACTCTTGTTTTCTCAATTTTGTATTGTCTGACAAAAAATCCGGCGGCGCAACTGCACAACGATCATTGCCTTAATAAAAAATATATATAACTTCCTCAATCGCTTGAGGAAAAGGAGGGATACCGGATATTGTTTCCGGTATCCCTCCGATGTTATGTGAAACAGAACTATTTTGTTTTTTAACTTCGTTTTTTTATTTTTAGATACAGACGAGTAAAGCGCCTCTCTCAATTTCCTTCTTTCTTAACGATAAGGTATACTTATCCTTCTAAAGAATTCTTTGTTTGTTCTTGACGTATCAAAGTTATATACGTTTAAGGCAATACCTTCGGGCTCACGGTTTACGTCTTGATGATGCTCTGCGGGCAATTTTCTGTCGTACTTGAGGGTACCACTAAAAACCACTGCCCAAATCCGGCTTGATCTGTTATTCGTCTTTGTCACAGAAATCCTTGATGATGTATACGCTTTCTGCGGAATTTTTGTTTTGACTGACAAAAAATGCAACTGCACATCTGTACTGTCAAAATCCGCCGGTATTATCTTAATATTTCAAGTTTATCTATGGTGTTGGGCAATAAATCCGCCTGAAAGAACCTTTGACGATTTATTCAGTGATTCCATAGAGATACCCTTCACAAATTTTTCCGGTAGAGGAGTCACTCTTTTATCCTCAATTGGTATCGTCTGACAAAAATAGGACTGCGCATCTCCGGAATCAAAACCCGGCGGTATTGCCTTATAAATATTGTACACGTATAATTTATAGCATGAGTTTGTTTCGACAGAATCAATCATAATAGAAGTCCAGTGGAAAGTATAAAGGCGAACAGGGACATAGGATGGTGTCCTGATGCATAGGAAATTTTTTCAGACAAAGAAGTATTTCCCGTTTCGATATTTGATGCTTTTCTTTAATAAAAAAGTATCTGCTGAACCTTTTTTATAAAAATACAATGCGTCTGGACAGGGGGATAAGCCGAGTCGAGCGTCTCTTGAAGCTCTTATGCTTTCTTCAGTCGGTTCCTTTTTATAATCATATAGATATGCGTCTTTGAATTGCGGTTCACCGAAAACTACCGATGCAGCATTATCCGGAAATCCTACAGAGTTAATGCGATTGAATATGATTCCGGCTAAAGCAACCTTCGTGAGATATTCCGCATCGGGACATACTGCTTCTATTGTGGATGCAATAAATCGCTCTTCTTCGTAACGGAGTATGTCCTCGATATCTGTATAAATGCCAAGGCTGTAAAGTGTTTCTGGCGTACAGGAGCCTGAAATAGGAAGTGCATTATCTTCCTGATATCCTTTGACTGCTTCTCTTGTGGTGATATCGAAAATCCCGCTTATCTCACCGCTGTAATATCCTTTTTCTTTAAGCTTAATTTGAATGTCGGCAATCTCATCCTCCGAATCAGTAAATCCCGAGAAAACCTCTGCAGCTTTTTCCGGTTCGGGATAAAAAATAATTCGATATCCCCCGATAATTACTGTCATAATTGCTGCTGAAGATAGCAGCATTTTAATATACAGTTTCATCATTGATTACCATGCCCTTTTCTTATCTTTTTTTGTTATAGCTCTGTTTTGATAGTATCGACAGTATAGATTAAAATTATTGCTTTTTTCTTGTCTGTATGAAAATAAAATCGCCTGAAATGGTAATTAGGGCGGTGTCCATAAAACGATTAATGGAGTTATCGTATTACTCCATTTTGTATATGCTGTGCTTAAGGAGGGCACTCCCAAGCAAGATTGTGGCAGCAAAGCTGATCCCAGGTCAATCTTGCTCTTATGCCCCTTATCAAAATAATAAGAAAAACTGAAAATTATTTTTGAATTTTTTATATAACACTTTCATTTTGAGAAAGCAGTGATAACTTTACGGTACAAGGGCACAACACCAGAATTTAAGAAACGAGCGTTGAAAAGAGCGGATGACTGAAAAGTTATCTGCTCTTAATAATTTTTGATATAATATCTTAGTTATTTATAAAAGTAAGAACCCATTTTTCAACAAGTGAGTTTTCTTGAAGCGATATCAAAAAATGCCTATTACTTATACGGTAGAACGAAAAATTCTACACAAATCCATGTTAAAATGAAGGATCACGGAGGTATAAGTGATGACAAATCGAAAAGTTACAGACGAGATGCTGATTACATTTAAAACAAAATTGAAAGAAGAGGAAAAAACAAATAACACAATTGAAAAGTATATGCGAGATATTCGTTATTTTCTTCGCTTTACGCAAGGACGGGAAGTCAACAAGAGTTTGGCAATTGAATACAAAGCGTTTCTCGAAGAAAAGTATGCCATAGTAAGTGCCAATTCAATGCTTGCTGCGCTTAATTCTTTCCTTAGGTTCTTAGAATGGCACGATTTATGCGTAAAGCAATTTAGAGTGCAACGGCAAGCGTATTGCTCTGAAAACAAGGAACTCACAAAATCTGAATATCGCTCTCTTGTACGGACAGCAGAAAGAAAAAATAACGAGAGGCTTTCTCTCGTTATTCAGACGATTTGCGGTACAGGCATCCGTGTCAGCGAATTACCATATGTCAGGGTAGAAGCGGCACGGAAGGGCGCAATGATTGTTTCTTGCAAAGGGAAAACAAGAACTGTTTTTCTGATATCAAAACTTTGTAAAAAGCTTCTTGCATATGCCAAAAAACAGAAAATAAACTCTGGAATGATTTTCATTACCAAAAATCGAAAAGCGTTGAATCGAAGCAATGTATGGTGTGATATGAAAAAGCTATGCAAAGAAGCAGGCGTAAATCCCGAAAAGGTTTTTCCGCACAATCTAAGGCACTTATTTGCTCGTACATTCTATGGAATCGAAAAGGACATTGCCAAGCTTGCCGATATTCTTGGTCATAGCAGTATTAATACAACACGTATTTATATTATGAGTACCGGCGCAGAACACAAACGCAAGCTTGAAAATATGCGACTGATAATATAAAACGGACGTCATATCCAACGGATCATGACGCCCACTTCATAATTTTTATTATGTTGTGAACTTGCATATATGCAATTATTATTATATCATAAAAAATCAATTTTTTCAATAGTTTTCGCACAAAAAATGCTCTTTTTTAAACATTTTTTTGAAAATCTGCACGTCAAAAAGACCAATGAAGCGATATTTTTTCATTGGTCTATCTTGCTATGCCTATTTTTTTAGTGAAGTTAGTGCTTATATATATCTCTCGCGCGGACTATCATAACATAATAAAAATTATGTTGTATTCTTGACTGTGTCTAATATCGGTTATAAAGACTGATTTTAGGGAATTTATGCCGAATTTTTATCGTGGAGCATTTCATATGGTATAAATTCGTGAAAAAATACAGTTGAAGCGTAAAAATCTATTACCAAAAAGAAAAAGGAGCAGTCATATGAGTCAATGTTACAATTGTCGTTATTTTCGTTCTTCTGAGGGAAAGTGCGGATACAATGGGTATTCGCGTTCATCTTCTTCTGAATGCACCATCGCAGAGCATCGCCCTTACGGGGACCGTGTTTGCGGCAACTGCAAAAGCTTCCGTCCCGAAGAAAAGCGCTGTATGGAAACTGGTAATCGCAAGGATCCCTGGGAAAGCTGCGGCATCTACAAACATAATCCGGCGTGACGCTCGATAAAGTATGCTAAAATTAGGAGAAACAGTATATGGTTGAATTAGAGAAGGTAATTGAGACATTTAATACTGAAGAAGGATCAACCTTAGTTGCCGAATACTTAAAGCGCGTATTCCCGAAAGACGGGACTGACAAACCGAGCGACGATTGGATCAAGATGGCAACATTCAAGCTGATGGAATG
>OJMN01001909.1_pt1 | contig 11309 bp, 7 predicted proteins | sample 1597261 | NCBI WGS metagenome assembly OJMN01 (sample SAMEA2452130, study PRJEB22498) | human gut metagenome | biome: human feces; feature: human gut; material: feces | place: Australia | collected 2012 | reverse complement strand
TATCCTTCGATTGTAGAATTTGATTTTTCCTCATCTATCAAATACTGCGTAAAAGCTCCTATTTTACCTTTTAATTCTTCTCCATCTATAATTTTGCTGTTATTCATTTAACTCACATCTCCAATCATACATTTTATTTTACAACTTTTCTTATCAAAATATCAGTATATGTTTTATTATTTTACATTTCTTTAAAAAATACACTTAACTCAGTGGCATTTTCTTGGTTTGAAGATGTGTCGCAAACAAAAAACAAGTCTTGCAAAAGACTTGTTTTTACTATCAAATGCTCTTTAATAATTCAATTTAATCAACTACTAACGCTTTAGCCAACGCCTCAAGCTGTGCTCTGCTCATCAATCGCCGATTTAACATGTACCTCTTCCTGAATAAATGTGAGATTTTTCGATGATGAGAGCTATGCCATACCGTTCTATACAGCATACTGACCTTCAAACAATTCAATATCATAGTCATTTACTCCCACATATTTTATATCTTTTGTTATTTCCATCTTAATATACTCAATCCTTTTTTTATTGATTTATAATCGCATTTATTGTAGGCGCATTTTTTTCATCCCAAAGCATTATCTTTGATGATTCACCGTCTTTAAGTGTCAAAGGTGCAAATATGAATACGCTGTTTCCACCTACCATGTTAGGTTTCATTTCCTCCAATGTTCCAAGTAGTTTATTGTCCTTGTATATTGCACGATAAAGTTTTAATTCAGGCATTGTAACATTTTCTTTTGCCATGACTGTAACTGTTGTATTGCCTTGTTCATCAATAAGTTTTGTGACATCTACCTTATTTTTGAACGCGTCCAAAACCTCAAGGTTTTCTACAATACTTTCTTTACGCCACTTAGCATAGAAAACTTTATCTCCTATTGCTCTATCCGAAATTTCAGTGAGAGCTGTACCTGTAAATTCAGCATTATCATACCAACCTTCAAACTTATAGCCATTCTTTGTCGGCACCGGTAATGTTGCGGTTGTTCCATATATGTAACTTGAAATAGGTGTTTCTACAAATACTCCACCATCTGTATTAAATGTAATGGTATATTGCTCTGCTACCCATTTTGCATAGTATGTTTTATCTCCTGTTGCCGCCGCAGAAATTTCAGTAACCGTAACACCTGTAAATTCAGCGTTATCATACCAACCTTCAAATTTATATCCTTTCTTCGTCGGCACTGGTAATGTTACAGCAGTTCCATATGTGTAGTCTGTTACATTTTCTCCGATAGTACCGTCATTCACATTCAGTGTTACTTGATATACTCTTGAAGTCGAAGTATATGTCGCTGTATATGTTGCCGGACCTGTTACACTTGTCAATTCCGGAACCCATTTATCAAACACATATGTGTACCTGTCGTCTTGTTCCTTTGTCGGAGTTGCTCCTGCATACACTGGCATTGTATCCTTTTCCACGTCTCCACTTTGCAATACTGTTCCGTCTGCATTTTCAAATGTAACCATATACTTATCCGGCTCATTTTTAGTCCATTTCGCATAGAATATCATGCTATTGCCTGTTTCAGGAACTTCTTTTATAGTAATTTCTGTTATTGGTGTTCCTGTAAATTCAGCATTATCATACCAACCATTAAAATGATAATCTGCCTTTGTTATATCTTCACTAGTTGGGAGCTTGACAGTAGTTCCATATTCATAACTTGTTATATTTTTATCATCTGCAATGGTTCCACCATGTGTATTCAATGTCACTTTGTATGTATCCGCTATCCACTTTGCATAATATGTCTTAGCACCGATTTCATTAGTTCGTATTGTTTTCACTGATTCACCGCTAAAATCAGATTTTTCATACCAACCGCCAAATTTGTAGTGAGCTTTTGTTGGTGTTGGTAGTGTAGCACCAACTCCATATGTGTAGCTAGTCACATTTTCTCCATCTGCAATAATTCCATCATTAAGCTCATAACTGATTGCATATGTTTCAGCTATCCATTTCGCATAATATACCTTATCACCTTCTGAATCAGCCGTAATCATTGTAACTTTATTGCCGGTAAAATCTTTATTTTCATACCAGCCTTCAAATTTATAACCCACTTGAGTTGGTGTTGGAAGTGTTACGACTGTTCCCTGTGTATAATTAGTTATATTATCACTCTCGTTTGCCAAAACGCCTCCATTTGTATTTAATGTCACATTATATACAGCATCTAATATTGTGATTTCACCACTTGCATCCATATATCCGTTATGTTTTACTGTTACCTTTATTTTGTCCCCTGATACCTTATTAGCAAAATTTTCGTGTTTTACTGTAAGTATCAGTTCATTTTCAACCTTCTCGATTTTATATTTATCTGTTGCCAATGCCGTCGAACTGTCATCAATATAAACACTAAATCCAGTATAATCTTCTCCTGTAAAACTTGTAGGTGTAACAACAAATGTAGCATCCGCTATTTCGTTAGCTTTTATGATATTATTCTTTCCAGTCAATGTCATTGTCTTGTCTTCTTCTTTGACCATATAATGGAATGTTGCCGCTTTTTCTGCGCCTGTCGCACCTGATTTTGCAATAAAAGATCCTTGTCCTACTGACTTTCTCGGTCTGAACTTGAATGTTGCAGTATTATCTTCACCTATTGCTTTTTGTGCGACATATTGCACCGTCGCATTACTAATATCTTTATTATTTGAATTAGATAAAAACGAAGCATATACCGATTCCATTTCGTCGCCCTTTACCGAAACTGTTACTTGTAGCATTTGTTCAGGAGTAAGCTGTATATTTCCGTCTGTCGGCTCAAAAGTTGCAACAACCTTATCATTTTCCAATACAGATATCCCCTTAATCTCTACGTTATTCGCCGCCAAAACATTGAATGAACTGCTCAACATTGAAGAAATTATCATTCCTGTCAATAATTTTTTAACACTCTTTTTCATAAAATTACACATCTTCCTTATGGTACATATATTGATATTTCATTTTCCAATGCATTAGTTGATACGTTTGGATAAAGTTCTTGAACTAAAGATAGTGGTATATATATTCTGCCATTTATTTCAATGGCATGCTCCTTTCCATTCCACAATGCTGAATTTATATATATTTTATCACCTTTAATAGAAACTTTAAGATTTTTGTTTTCACCATAAGCACAAGCAGTGGCTTTTTCTGCATTCCACTCTACCTTCATGTTTGTCGCCTCTGCAAAGTATCTCATCGGTAACATCCACATTCCATCAACAACAAATGGTACAGCATCAGTTGATATAACTTCACCATTCACCTGAACATCTGACTTCCTGAGCGAAAATACCATACTCTTATTGACTGATACCTGTTCCAACACAAGAGGTTTATTATATGCTCCAACTTTACCATCTATCCCCTCAATATTATAAAACGGTTCTGTTGTTTCGTTGTATGTATTTACAGAAATAGAATCTTCCACAAATCGTATTGGATAATAGTCAAATGAATTCCATAACGCATTAACATTGTTTGCAATTAGTATAAATCGGCATAAAGTACCATCATATTTAATTAAATCTTTATCATCGTTGTAACTTATATGTATTACACCATTTTCAACTGTTGCATGAATTTTAGAACTGTCCTTGATTAATGTATTTTCATCAGTAATTATAACAACCTCTCCGTTATTGTTAGTAAGCACATTAAATACATTATCATCATATTCAAAATCAAAATTCAATCCACATATACTGCCTTTATCTTGTGGAATTGCTAAATCAACATTTTTTAAGTTTATGCCTGTTAATACATCTCCTGTTATGTCGTCCATAATAGCCGAAAAAACAGTTGCAATTTGTATTCTGATGTTTTTGCAAGAGCAACTGTTGAAAGCAACAACAAACTCACTACAATGCTTAATATGATTCTTTTTATTTTCATTATATCTCCTTATCATAGATTTATTTTTCAAAAGTTATATTTTGCTACTCAATTCCATTTCTGCACTGCACCGGTCATTGCATCAAGCTCTACATCATATTCAAAGCCATCAACATAGATTTCAACACCAATAACTGTTTTGCCTCTTTCATAATCGTAACTTGCTTTTTTCGCTAAAATCTTGTTTGTATCTATATTTTTTTCAGCAACAACAATTTCTATTGCCTTGTCTAAAGAAATTACTCCGTTTAAATTAATATATGAATTTACTCTTTCATCCTTCGAATTCCATTCAAGCACATTTCCACTCACTGCATCTATTTTTGCATCATATTCTGTGCTTTTTGTATCTATTTCCACTTCAACGATATATTGTCCATGATCATAATCATAATTTGCATTTTTTGAATACAAGTCGTTTTCCGAAACTCCAGCTTTGTTTACCACAATTTCTATTGCTTTATCAAGTGTTATTTTCGTGCTATTTGTAATGTCATATCCTCCTTGTGACGGTTGTGATGTCTGTCTTGGTACCGGTGTTTGTTTACTAATATCACCATTTACGATTTTATCAGCATCTGTTACTGTAGAATTTGTTTTATCCACAATATCTATAGTTTTTGTGTCTTCATACCATACAACTTCTTTGTTGTTCAATTCAGCAATAGCTCTAACCGGAAGATACGTTGTTCCTTCATAAAGCATAGGATATACAGTTTCACCATCTACACTTTTTAATGTTTGAATCTGTCCATTTGTCTTTATTACAAAATCACCTCTAATTTCCGATTGTACTTTTTGTACAATCCCATTTGCCGATACTCCTATAGCAATACCTAGTGTAATTGCCCCTAATGTAGTTAATAAAGTTACCTTCTTAATCATAATAATACATCTCCATTTCTATTAATCTCTATCAATTTTCCACTTATAGAATACTCCTGTCTGAGCATCTATCTCTGCCTCATATTCTACATTGTCTTGCATAAACTCAATTTCATATTTCCATCTTCCATCTTCAAAATCCAACTTTGCTTCTTTAAAATATACTTGCTCAGATACACCTGCCTTCTGTAACGCTATATCTTTTGCCTGTTCAAGTGTTATATTCAATTCTTTATTTTCATCAGTTTGTTTTTGTTGAATATGGTCTGAACTATTCTGCGTCGAATCTTGTTTTCCAGGTTCTCCTATCGTATTTGTAACTGTCGGAATATTTATGCGATGAAATATCATATTGCCACCTTTCTTTTTTCTACCATTCTATCTCTGAACACTCAGGAGATATATTCTCAAAATTATCCCATAGAAATGCTTTATAGCGTATATTTTCTATCCTTATCCATCCTGATGGCAATGTCACTATTTTTTCTTTATTCTCATCAAAATTTATAGATTCAACATAAAAATCTTTTAATTCTTCATTTTCGGACATGGTGATAATTAACTGCTTTATACCACCATTTCCTCTTACCTTAACTTGTCCTTCATCCATAAACTCAATAGAATTCTGATTTTTTTCATCGTTTTTGGTAAATACCTTTATTCTCACTGCCTGTGATGGTGTCCAACCTCCGCGGTATACATAAGATTCCCCCTCATTTTCACTTAGCGTTATGTACGCGTTATTGACTTTAACAACAACTGCAAATGTACTGCCTTTTTTTACTTCTACAGGTTTATCAAGTTCAATGCAATTAAATCCACCATATTCAAGATAAACTGTCTTTGTTGTTTCAAGCTTTGCATTTTGAGGATTAAAACTTCCGTCTTGTACATCGCTATAAACTTCAACCGTACAATCAGTATTTTCTCCAACAATACCTACACCTACTGCCTTAATCCATTCATTTTCAGTATCTCCTTTGACTTTAAATACATTGGCTGCCTGTTTAATTTTCAAAAGACTTCCTATGCCACTATCAGTTGCTGACGCATCATAAAAATAGTTATTATCATACTTATCATTCATTACATAATCAAAAGCATATATCTGTTCACAGGTTACTTCATAAGACAGATAAAAGTAAGGCAACGAAGAATAGCTGTTCTTGACCAACCACCCTCCGTCAGTTGTTGTTTTGCTCGGATAAAAATTTTCTGCCGGAATGGTATCATCCCATCCGATTATAGTACAAGCATGCGGTGAACTTCCGCTTTCTTCGCTTGGATTATAATAATATGCTTCTCTCACATTATTATACGAAAATGTAACTGCACCATATTTGACTATAGCTCGTTTCATTTTTTCTCTTGCCGCCGCATCCTTATTAAGATTCTTACCATCAACAGATATTGCACTTTCCAACTTATAGGCGGCATTACTCCAACCATTCACATTATACGCCTTATCGGATTTAACAGGCCCACACCATGTAGAAAGCAAAGCCGCGGCATATTTAGTTCCTCCACCTGCATAGCTCCAATTTCCTGAACTGCTTGTTATTTCACCAGTTGTATTATTAAGAGGGTCACTTCCTCGATTATGTCTTGCATATCCAATCTGTTGTGGGGAAAGTGATAGAGAACTCTTATCTACACTTTTATCAATACCACTTCTAAGTATTGATGTCTCTGATGCACTTGCTGTAGAATACGCCCAGCAAAGCGAAGTATCCCCTTGATCTCTAACCGGAGTAACAATGCCATAATCCCTCGAGTCAAATTTTGATTGTTTCACTAGTTTTGATATGTCACTATTTCGCAAATCCTCCGCTGTTTGTGTTGCATCAGCAGCTGTTGATGACATTAAAAACAAGGAAATGCTTATGGCACAGGTTAAAATATTTTTTATTTTTAACATCACTATTTCCTTCTTTCTATTTCATAATGTTAAATCTCTTCTGGCTTGCATAATGGCTTTACATTTTCTAAATTTTCAAATATAAATGCTTTTATCCTAACTCCATTTGATACTTTATTTTCAGAAACTGAAATACTCTCTGTTTCTTTTACTGTGTAATTTTCATTTGTTATTACATTTGCGCTGTATATTCTTATCTTCTTCAACTCATCACCATTGTATTTTGCAATCATAACAGTTGATTTATTTGTTTTGGTTGGAATCACTGCTTTAGCCGAAAAACTGTCGGCATTTATCGTTGTTACAGAATTTCCGGTACTATCCGTTATAGTAATTAACGAACCGTTTCCTTCTTCAGAATTTTCATTAGAATTAGGAGCTGTTATATATGTATGCCCTGCTTGTGCAATTCCGGACTCGCCTCCGAATCCTCCTGCTGTTTCAAATGCAGTTGTTCCTGTCACACTTCCTGTAATAGTCAACATATCAGAATTTGAAATTACGATTGTTCCGCCACCATTAAAATCAGATACGACAGGTCTATATATATTTTTCAAATTTAGCTTAGCACCATTATGAACATTTATCTTGAATCCGTTTTTCGCAGCTGTAAGTGATTGTAATTCTATTGTTCCACTTTCAACTGTCAGTTCAGAAATATTACTTAGTTATTCAACTTCCCGAAACTGCTCTTTTCCGACTGCACATAATGGGCAAACCCAATCTTCCGGCAACTCTCCCCACGCTGTACCTGGTGCAATGCCACCATCAGGATCACCCAGTTCCGGATCATATATGTATGCACATACTTCACATTCATACTTTTTTATCAATCTACACCCCTTTCTTTATTTATTATGTTATATATTGAAAAATCATATATCGCATTAAGTATTTAACAACTATATCTACCGCAATTCCAACATATTATCGAAAGATATGAGTCATTTCTTCCACATCTTTCGAATATAAATGAAAAGCAAATTAGCAAAATTATCGTTGGGTACGATATAGCATTGCTACAATTTGAGCACGATTGCAATCCATATCCGGCTCGAATTTTCCATTGCCTGTACCGACTGTGATACCGTTCTTCGTCGCCCATGATACAGCCTTAAAGTAATAACCATTACTATTTACATCATTGAAAACGTCTTCTCCGGTTTCAAACGGTGATCCTGCCTCACGATATAGGAACGCAACCGTCTGTCCTCGAGTTACATTTTCATTTGGTGAGAATGTTGTATCGCTTGTACCGACTGTGACACCTTTTTCAACAGCCCAAAGAACTGCTTTATAATAATATGCACTGTTATCCACATCTCTGAAATCACACTTCGTAATCTTTGGTTCCGGACTACCTGCTACTCGCCATAGGAAAGTCACCATCTGTGTGCGTGTGCAAATCACATCAGGACTGAAAGTATCTTTTCCACTACCTTCTGTTATGTTATTCTTAACTGCCCACTGAACGGCATCAAAGTACCAGTCACCCTTCTTTACATCTTTAAACTCGATTGATTTTTCAATTTCTGTTACAACATCTTTCGCTAGCTCAGTGTCAAACTTAGCCGAAACCGTTACATTGCTAGATGGCATAATGAAAGTATAAGTGCCATCAGACTGCTTTGTAACTGCAAATTCCTTATCATTACTATCTTTGACTATTACAGAATCCAATACATAACCATTGTTAGGCTTTACAATGACTGACACTTTCTTACCATTTGAAGCACGGCTTGGATTGACTGAAAGAGAACCATTTGTAATCTCTGGTGACACTTTGATATTATATGTAGAACTACCAGAGCTCCCCGAACCGCCTGAACTTGGCTTTCTGGTTACTACAGGTATGGCATTCTCTGTAAATGTCCATACACCGGTAAACTTTACTGTTGTTCCTTCTACTGTTGCAGTCCAACCGCTAAATGTCCACGTACCGTCTTTGTCATTCTTCTTAACTGTAGACGTTGAGTTCTCATCATATTTCTGATTTTTCACCGCCTCTTTGGCTTTTTCTATGTTTTCGTACTTTGTATCATCTTTAGGCAATGTTACATCTGTTGGATAATCGCTTCCCCAATCATAAACTACGGTGTATTTGACAGATTCCTTAACATTGATAATTGCCATAGAGCTTGTGACACTGGCAGTTTTTTTACCTGTTGCATCTGCCTTGGTGTTAGTAGCAATTACATAATAGTAATAGGTTCCCTCTTTGCTCGTATCCGGCACAAATGTCTCGCCGTTCTGACCGTCTATGGCTGTTCCGTTGAAGTTGTCTGCCTTATCAGATTTATACCACTGATAAGATAGTACACCATTATCACTGACAGTAGCCTTGCCGTCCAACGCTGTAGCTTTATCACCAATCTTATATTCGTCACTCACCAATTTAATGTTGGTCGGAGTATCCGCATCTACCACCGGTGCATCCGGAGTAAACGTCCACATACCATTAAACTTAACTGTTGTTCCTATCAATGTTGCAATCCAACCTGAGAACTTCCAAGTTCCACTCTTGCCGTCTTTCTCAGCTGTCGAGGTTGATGAACTTGTATACTTGCCATCCATTGCAGCTTTAGCCTCTTCCTCGCTCTTATATGTCTTACTGTCAACCGGCAACATTTCACCAGTCGGGAAATCAGTACCCCAGTCATATGTAACAGTATAAGTAATAATTGGAGTTGCTGTAAATGTCCATGCACCAGTAAACTTTACTGTTGTTCCTTCTACTGTTGCAGTCCAACCGCTAAATGTCCACGTACCGTCTTTGTCATTCTTCTTAACTGTAGAAGTTGAGTTCTCATCATACTTCTGATTCTTTACCGCTTCTTTTGCATTTTCGATACTGTCGTATTTTGTATTATCTGTAGGCAATGTCGTGTCTGTCGGAAAATCTGTTCCCCAGTCATACTCCACTTTATATTCAACAGGTAGTTTGCCAGATGGATCCTCATAATAGCAAATAATGTTCAGACCATCATCACCAACAATCTTTCCCAAACCTTCTGCCTTAACAAATTTGTATCCATACAGCTCCTCAGGCGGTTCAATATCCATCTTTGTACCAATCGGAACAGGGATTACAGCAGTCTGTGTATTTGGAACTGCGTTGCTATCCTCAAGCTGATAGCTAATTGTAACATTTGCATAATTCTGTGTCTCTGTGTTATCATCAGCCAAAGTTTTACCCATTTTGTCTATTACTGAAAACTTAATAGTGTCCCCATCCTTCAAGTCTGCATTTTCCGGAATCTTATATATAAGAGAGCAATTCATAAGACCTGAATCAAATTCCGTACCACTATAGTTTCTCATCCCCTTGATGTAGAAGTTTTCCTTTTCATCCCAGACAGGAACGGTAAAAGTTTGCTCCTTTAAAATTTCCTCACCATTTTCTGTGACGGCCCTTGTCCCATCCTCATGTTCCACCCACAGTTGTAGTGTAATCTCTTGTTCTTCAATACCCGAGAGATTCTGAGCGATTGTCCTTAGTTCAACCTCCTGACCTTTCATATCTTTGGTAAACTTATTTTTGCTTGTTCCACTCAAAAGACGTTGTGCCCGATCGCTCGCATAGGCCAAATATCCATAATATTTAGCTTCAGTATAAGCTGAATAATCCTCAAAAGGATTTTTGTAATTGCCGGTATACAACTTAACCTCCGGGATTGCTATATAGATGTCATCCGTATCTTTAATCAACTGGCTCATGACTTTAAATCCCTGCAACTGGCACACATCACACAGTTCCTGATTTTGCGTCCTCATCATACACTGCCAGCTAGAATTAACCATGTTACTTGAGTCCGAAGTATTACTATCGCGGCAGGTATATGTTTTTCGAAAGCCTAGCATATCTTTCCATTTTATTGTTATAGGACTTCCCCTTAGCCCTGCTATATTTAACGACTGTTTATCTTGCTGTTCTGGCATTGTATATGCTCCACCATATGCATTATACTCATCGCCAAGATGTAGCAGACCATGGCCCAATTCGTGAGCCAAAGTATATTCAGATTGTATATTATCTACCGTTGCAGTAACATAATGTAGACCAACATCAAGATTATTCATTGATGCTCCTCCATATTGTCCACTGTTTACCAGTACAACGAACTGACTGATGTATTCATTGACATAATAATAAGGAGCATATTCGTCGCCTATTGTTATTTCATTAGGATTTGTTTTTTCTTTGATATGTGCATCGTGAATTTTTTCAATAAATGCAGGTCCAATACAACGTGTGAGAATCTGGTTTTTCAGCACACTCTTATAAAGTGATATCATTGGGCTTCTACTAGTTGTTGACATTGTTATATCAAAGAATGTGTTTTCACTGGCAAACCCACTGGTCTTTGATGCCGTGCAGAGAGCATAAACATTGAATCTATCTGCCATACTACGGTAAGGCTCATGTTTCAAAACACCTGCCCATATTCGCTTAACATCATTTATAAACTTCTGCTGCTGATCTTTAGTGTAGCCCTCACCACAAATGACGATAACCATGTTTTCCAAATCGCTACGTGTCTTTTGAATCACTTGCACTGGTATGGTCGAGTTTGCATACTCGCCATCCGATGAG
>OJMN01001893.1_pt1 | contig 11415 bp, 4 predicted proteins | sample 1597261 | NCBI WGS metagenome assembly OJMN01 (sample SAMEA2452130, study PRJEB22498) | human gut metagenome | biome: human feces; feature: human gut; material: feces | place: Australia | collected 2012 | reverse complement strand
CCTTGCGGCGAGCAGCAGTTACCCTCAAATATCTCATAATCACAACCGATTTATAACCGAGAATAAAAGCTAAGTTTCCTTTAATTTTTACTTACTTTTGTTATGAATAAACTTGGGCAAATATTAAATTTGCCCAAGAAAACTTTAGCTGTTTTATAATACCATATTTTTTAGTTCTCTGTCAACACTTCTTCAATTTCTTGAGAAACTTCAGCTTCTTCACAGGCTGACTCTTCTTGAGGTTCCTCATTTTTTTCTAAAATAACATCGCTGTACCTGTGCATTCCAGTACCTGCAGGAACTAATTTACCGATAATTACATTTTCCTTTAAGCCTATTAAAGGATCGACTTTGCCTTTTATAGCCGCGTCAGTTAATACTCTGGTAGTCTCCTGGAACGAAGCCGCCGATAAGAACGAGTCTGTTGCTAAAGATGCTTTAGTTATACCTAAAAGTACAGGCATCGTTCTAGCTTCTTGCAAGCCTTCTTCACCATTAGCCACTCTTTCTTTAATCTCATTATTAGCTTCCTCGACATCAACCTTATCCGCAAAAGTGCTTGCTAAAAGTTTCGTGTCTCCCGGGTCCTTAACCCTTACTTTTCTCATCATCTGTCGCACTATGACTTCTATATGTTTATCGTTAATGTCAACACCTTGCATACGATAAACTCTTTGTACTTCCTGAATAAGGTAATTCTGTACAGCTGAGGCACCACTTATAGCCAAGACATCATGTGGGTTAACCGACCCTTCTGTCAACCTATCTCCGGCGGTAATTTCTTGACCTTCCTGCACCCGTACTCTAGAGCCGAAAGGTATCATGTACGAGACCTCTTCACCGGATTCTTTGTTACTTATCACAACATGGCGATTTTTCTTAATTTCCTCGAACCTAACCGTTCCCGAAAGTTCACTGATAATCGCCAAGTGTTTCGGCTTACGGCTTTCAAAAAGTTCTTCAACCCTAGGCAAACCTTGAGTAATATCTTCTCCACCTGCTACACCACCAGTGTGGAAATTTCTCATGGTAAGCTGAGTACCAGGCTCACCTATAGACTGTGCCGCAATAATCCCTACCGCTTCGCCTATCGTAACCGGCATACCATTTGCTAAGTTAGAACCATAGCATTTCTTACATACACCGTGTTTTGCTTTACATGTCAATATAGATCTTATTTCAATTTTTTCTACACCGGATTTCAAAATAATTTCAGCATCATTATCATCCATCATTTTATCTTTGCTTACTAAAACTTCCCCGGTTTTCGCATCTACAAAGTCATGGCATAAGTACCTACCCACTAGTCTTTCATTGAGGCTCTCAATAGATTCGTTACCATCCTTTATTTCAAATACTACAAGCCCTTCTTCTGTTCCACAATCGTCTTCACGGATAATAACATCTTGAGCGACATCCACCAAACGCCTCGTCAAGTATCCAGAGTCGGCCGTTCTAAGAGCCATATCGGCTAAACCTTTTCTAGCACCACGAGATGAAATAAAGTATTCAAGTATGTTTAGACCCTCACGGTAATTTGCACGAATCGGGACTTCAATCGTTTCGCCAGACGTGTTCGCGATAAGTCCACGCATACCCGCCAATTGTCTTATCTGACTCATTGAACCACGAGCACCTGAATCTGCCATCATAAAAATTGGGTTATATTTATCCAGGTTATTTTGAAGCGCTGAAGTTACATCATTTGTAGCCTTTTCCCAAATCTTTAAAGTATGCTCTCTTCTTTCTTCGTTCGATACAAGTCCCCTTTTAAATTGACGGCCTATCTTTTCTATTTGCTCTTCAGCATCCTTTATGATTTCCTTCTTAGCCGGTGGAATAACTGCATCACAGACCGCTACAGTAATAGCCCCTCTGGTCGAATATTTAAAGCCCTGCGATTTTATTTCATCTAAAACTTGTGAAGTTATTTTCGTACCGTGCTTCTTCATACATTTTTCTACTATTTTGCCAAGTTGTTTTTTACCTACCAAAAAGTCAACTTCTAACCTCAAAGCATCTTCAGGGGTGTTTCTGCTCACAAAGCCTAAATCTTGCGGTATCGGCTTATTGAAAATAATTTTCCCCGCTGTTGTATTTATAATTCCGGTTATTTTTCTGCCATCAAACTCTACAGTTCTTCTTACTTTAATTTTCGCATGAAGTGTTATAACTTTAGCATCGTATGCCATCAACACTTCGTCAAAGTCTCTAAATACCTTACCTTCGCCTTTTTCTCCGTCTTTTTCCAACGTCAAATAGTAAGAACCTAATATCATATCTTGGCTAGGCACCGCTACAGGACGTCCATCAGATGGTTTCAAAAGGTTTCCTGCAGCTAGCATCAAGAATCTTGCTTCTGCTTGAGCTTCCGCTGAAAGTGGTATATGCACAGCCATTTGGTCTCCGTCAAAGTCAGCGTTGTAAGCCGAACAAACCAACGGATGTAGTTTTAACGCTCTTCCTTCTACTAAAACAGGCTCAAAAGCTTGTATTCCCAACCTATGAAGAGTAGGCGCACGGTTCAAAAGCACAGGGTGTCCTTTTATCACCGTTTCCAAAGCGTCCCAAACTTCCGGTTTTGTTCTGTCAACTGCTTTTCTCGCAGATTTTATATTGTTAGATACGCCGGTTTCAACAAGACGTTTCATTACAAACGGTTTAAATAATTCCAGCGCCATTTCTTTTGGCAAACCGCACTGGTACATTTTTAGTTCCGGTCCTACAACTATAACCGAACGTCCTGAATAGTCTACACGCTTTCCTAAAAGGTTCTGTCTAAATCTGCCTTGTTTACCTTTTAGCATATCAGATAACGATTTCAGTGGTCTATTATTTGCGCCCGTAACCGGCCTTCCACGCCTACCATTGTCTATAAGCGCATCCACAGCCTCCTGAAGCATACGCTTTTCATTCCTGATGATAATATCAGGTGCACCAAGTTCCATTAGCCTGGATAAGCGGTTATTTCTATTTATAACCCTTCTGTAAAGGTCATTTAAATCAGACGTTGCAAATCTGCCACCATCCAGCTGAACCATTGGTCTCAGATCCGGCGGAATTACCGGTAGCACATCTAAAATCATCCATTCAGGTCTGTTTCCCGACATACGGAATGACTCAACTACCTCTAATCGTTTTAAAAGCCTTATACGCTTTTGACCTAATGCTGATTCAAGTTCGCCTTTTATTTCTTTTGCCATTTTGTCAAGGTCCAACTCGCTAAGAAGCTTCTTTATAGCCTCAGCACCCATTAAAGCTTCAAATCCATCTTCATACTTTTCTTTTAAGTCACGATATTCACTTTCAGTTAAAAATTGGCATTTTTCAAGTTCCTTCGCTTCACCAGGATCTGTAACAATATAAGTCGCAAAATATAAAACTTTTTCAAGCATCCTTGGTGAAATGTCTAGAAGTAGCCCCATTCTTGAAGGTATACCTTTAAAGTACCATATGTGCGACACCGGCGCTGCCAGCTCAATGTGTCCCATTCTTTCTCGTCTTACCTTAGATTTCGTGACCTCAACGCCGCACCTATCACAAACCTTGCCCTTATATCTAATCCTTTTATATTTGCCGCAATGGCATTCCCAGTCCTTCTGAGGTCCAAAGATTCTTTCACAAAATAATCCGTCTCTTTCCGGCTTCAGCGTTCTGTAATTTATCGTTTCCGGTTTTTTTACTTCACCATGCGACCATTTTCTAATTTGTTCGGGAGAAGCTAATCCGATCTTAATTGATTCAAATACATTAAATTCCATTATTTCATCCCCCATATTAATCTAATTCTGTCGTTAATTCATCCATATCTTCAAGATCACCATCACCATCGTCAAGTGCATCTTCTACATATTCGTCCATGCTTTCATCCGCGTCATCATCGTCATTCATTTCATCAAAAGCTTCCGGATCAGCTAACATATTATTATCATCGTCGTCTTCGTCAAGCGAGAACCCTTCAAGTGATGTCATCACTTCATCTTCCTTAAAGTCACTATGCTTTGTCGGAATAAATTCTGCAGCATCGTCTTCGCTAAAGTCTCTCTTTAAGTCTATTTCATCTTTGTTTTTGTCTAAAACTTTTATGTCCAGACTCAAAGACTGTAGCTCTTTTATCAGAACTTTAAACGATTCCGGTATGCCAGGTTTAGGTACATTTTGGCCTTTAACTATCGATTCATAAGTCTTTACCCTACCCACTACATCATCTGACTTCACAGTCAAAATTTCTTGCAACGTGTATGCTGCGCCATAAGCTTCCAGCGCCCAAACTTCCATTTCTCCAAAGCGCTGTCCACCAAATTGAGCCTTACCGCCCAAAGGCTGCTGAGTAACTAACGAGTAAGGTCCTGTAGATCTTGCATGGATCTTATCGTCAACCAAATGGTGTAGTTTCAAGTAATACATATAGCCTACCGTAACAGGATTGTCAAAGTACTCCCCTGTTCGACCGTCTTTCAGCCAAGTTTTTCCGTCTTCACTATACCCAGCTTTCCTAAAACATTCAAATATATCTTCTTCATGTGCACCGTCAAAAACCGGAGTCATTACCTTCCACCCAAGAGCTTTTGCAGCGTATCCCAAGTGCACTTCAAGTACCTGACCGATGTTCATACGAGAAGGAACACCTAGCGGGTTAAGTACTATATCTAGAGGTGTACCGTCTGGTAGAAACGGCATATCTTCAACCGGCAAAATCCTTGAAACAACACCTTTGTTACCGTGACGACCAGCCATTTTGTCTCCTACAGAGAGTTTTCTCTTTTGCGCAATGTAGCATCTTACAACTTTATTTACTCCCGGTGCCAGCTCATCGTTACTATTTTCCCTCGTGAATACTTTTACATCTACAACCACGCCATATGCGCCATGTGGTACTCGCAAAGATGTATCTCTGACTTCCCTTGCCTTTTCCCCGAAAATAGCACGAAGTAATCTTTCTTCAGCCGTAAGTTCTGTTTCGCCCTTAGGGGTAACCTTACCAACCAGAATATCACCAGCATGTACTTCTGTACCTACCCTGATTATCCCGGTTGCATCTAAGTCTTTAAGTACATCTTCACCTACATTCGGAATGTCCCTTGTAATTTCTTCCGGGCCGAGCTTGGTGTCTCTTGCTTCTGTTTCATATTCCTCTATATGGATGGATGTATATACATCGTCACGAACTAATTTTTCACTGATCAAAACAGCGTCTTCGTAGTTATAGCCTTCCCAAGTCATAAACCCGATCAAAGCATTCTTTCCTAAGCTTATTTCGCCGTTATTTGTTGCTGGTCCATCTGCTAAAACTTCACCCTTAACAACTTTTTGACCTTCATTAACTACCGGAACTTGGTTTACACATGTGCTTTGGTTTGAACGAATAAATTTTGAAAGAACGTAAATTTCTTTTTTTCCGTTATCATATTTAACAGTAATCTCTCTAGCACTTACCTTCGTAACTGTACCGTCATCTTTTGCAAGCACACAAACACCAGAGTCTACCCCCGCTTGATATTCCATACCGGTAGCTACTATTGGAGATTCCGACTTTAAAAGTGGAACCGCTTGACGTTGCATGTTAGAACCCATCAATGCACGGTTTGCGTCATCGTTTTCAAGGAACGGAATCATAGCCGTAGCAACAGATACAACCATCTTAGGAGATACATCCATGAAGTCGAATCTTTCGGGAGAATACTCTACGAACTCGTCACGGTAACGACCTACGACTCTTGAATGAACAAATCTGCCGTTTTCATCAAGCGGTTCGTTAGCCTGTGCAACAGCGTAGTTATCCTCAACATCGGCTGTCATATAAACAACCTCGTCGGTTACAACGCCTGTTTCCTTGTCAATTTTACGATAAGGAGCTTCGATAAAGCCGTACTTGTTGATACGGGCAAATGAAGCAAGATATGAGATAAGACCGATGTTAGGACCTTCAGGAGTTTCAATAGGACACATTCGGCCATAGTGTGTGTAGTGTACGTCACGAACCTCAAATCCTGCACGATCTCTTGAAAGACCGCCCGGACCGAGGGCTGAAAGACGACGCTTGTGGGTAAGCTCTGCAAGTGGGTTACCCTGATCCATGAACTGTGAAAGCGGTGAAGAACCGAAGAATTCTTTAATTGCCGCTGTTACGGGACGGATATTGATGAGTGAGTTAGGTGAAAGCGACTCCATATCCTGTGACTGGGTTGTCATTCTCTCTCTTACAACTCTTTCAAGACGGGAGAAACCGATTCTGAACTGGTTCTGAAGAAGTTCGCCTACGCAGCGGATTCTTCTGTTGCCGAGGTGGTCGATATCATCTGTATTACCGACACCGTGAGCAACACAGTTGAGGTAGTTGATTGTTGCAAAGATATCGTCAACCGTGATGTGGTTAGGAACAAGCTCATCTGCACGGCTTCTGAGCATTTCCTTGAGGTCATCCTCATTCTCACAGGAATCAAGAATTTCGCAAAGAACATCAAAACGAACATTCTCCTTGATATCACACTCTGCTTCTGCGTCAAAATCAACATAGCAAGCGATGTCAACCATACCGTTTGAAATAACCTTAACGATTGTTTCATCGGCAGCCTTTACATAGGCAATCTTAACACCTGCGTTTTCGATTTCAAAAGCCTTTTCCTTTGTGATTTTTTCATCACGAAGAGCCATAACCTCGCCTGTGCGTGGGTTGGCAATCGGCTCTGCAAGAACCTGACCTTCAAGACGGTTTGCAATACCGAGCTTTTTATTGTATTTATATCTGCCTACTCTTGACATATCATAACGACCGGGGTCAAAGAACAGGTTGTTTATGTGTGTCTGCGCACTGTCAACTGTCGGAGGCTCAGACGGACGGAGCTTTTTGTAAACCTCGATAAGACCTTCTTCAACATTTGAAGCGGCATCCTTTTCGATAGTAGCTCTCATTCTTTCGTCGTCACCGAAATAGTCGAGAATTTCGGCATCCGTGCCAAGACCGAGTGCTCTGATAAATGATGTAACGGGAAGCTTACGGTTCTTATCAATACGAACATAAAAAACATCGTTTACATCGGTTTCATACTCAAGCCATGCACCACGATTCGGGATAACTGTTGTTGAATACAGTTCCTTACCGGTTTTATCGTGATCCATTTTATAGTAAACGCCCGGGCTTCTTACAAGCTGTGAAACGATAACACGCTCAGCACCGTTGATAACGAATGTGCCGCTTGCGGTCATCAGCGGGAAATCGCCCATAAATACATTGCTCTCTTTGATTTCACCCGTTGACTTGTTCAAAAGTCTTGCGGTTACTCTGAGAGCAGCTGAATATGTTGCATCACGAACCTTACACTCAATTACGCTGTAGTTCGGGTGATCAACATCAAGTGTGTAGTCGATAAAATCGAGAACAAGGTTGTCCTGATAATCGGTAATGCCCGAAACATCTTTAAATACTTCCTTAAGACCTTCGTCAAGCAACCATTTGTATGACGCTTTCTGAATGTCGATAAGATTAGGCATATCAATTACTTCATCGATTTTACCAAAACTCATTCTTTCGGTGTTGCCAAGCTTTACGGGTTTGACATTAACCATAGGCGTATCACTCCTTAAAAAATCTATGAAACGGGGCAAGCGGTACTGAAAATCTGCTCATAAAAAGCTCTTGACACAAAAGGATTTTTGTGATAATATCCCCTTGTCGGATAAAGTTTTTTGCGGATTTTCCCGACCTCTTCGGTACATATCCCCATTATGGTACATTTTATTATTCTATATTGAAATAATCAATAAGTCAAGAGAATTTTCGGATTTTTTTCGGATTTTACTGACTTTTTTATATTTTTACAGGTTTTACTTCCCGAAAAGAATTATTTTTCTTTTCGGGCTATTTTTTACATCCCAATGCAACACCCGACACGGTGTATGGTTTTACAAGTAGGGGCGTTCATCGGACGCCCGCAAGTAACAGAACATACATTATGATAAATACAAAGTGTATAGATGTCGCAAAGTCATTGTTCAACTGTAGCGGCGATCAGTGATCGCCACCATTGCAGAAATTTTATGTTTTAACAAAATATTATGGTGTAATGAGAATTATGTATTCATTTGTAGCGGCGAACACGGTTCGCCAATTGATTTGTGTGCAAACACAAATCAAGCAAAACCAATTTTTTTGGTAAATAGCAAATATAAATTTCATATAACAAACGATTTGTATTAAGTCGAACCGATTTTACAATCGTTTCGATTGGCGAACACTGTTCGCCGCTACAGTATAACAATTGCTTTGTCGAATTTATAAAGTTTGTTTTTAAATATAATTTCTACCGTTACTAACGGGAGAACACGGTTCTCCCCTACATTTAAACAACAGCTTTTACACAAACAAAAACAGTCGGGAAGACATTGCTTTGCATTTTGCAAACTGTCTTCCCGACATTCATTTTCAATTTTCAATTTTTAATTTTTAATTACTTGCCCTTCCCCATATCATCATATCTGTCCAGAAACGAAACTTTGTTATCGCCCTGTTTATATGAAATAATCGTATCGAGATTGACATTTTCAACGCTGTGGAAAATGTTGCTTTCAATCTGGGGATTGATTTTCTTCAGATTTGCTATAAGCTGTTTTATTTCCTGACGTTTTGAGCCTGTGTTGCTGTTCGGGGAACAGGTTGTGCAAGTGTCCGTAAAACGGCACGCACATTGAATGAAATTCAGCTTGTTGTAATCTCGCCAATGCTTGATTTCAGCCTCACGAACGAGGTAGAGAGGGCGGATAAGTTCCATTCCCTCATAGTTTGTGCTGTGGAGCTTCGGCATCATCGTCTGAACCTGACCGCCGTAGAGCATACCCATAAGAATAGTTTCTATAACATCGTCATAGTGATGACCGAGTGCGATTTTGTTACAGCCGAGCTGCTTTGCCTTTTTGTAGAGATAACCTCTCCTCATTCTTGCACAAAGGTAGCAGGGATATTTGTCAACATTATAAACAGAATTAAAAATATCTGTTTCAAAAACAGTTATCGGAATGTTCAGCCTACGGGCGTTGCTCTCGATTACATCACGATTTTCAACGCTGTAGCCCGGGTCCATTACAAGAAAAACAAGCTCAAACGGAAATTTATTGTGTCTTTTCAACTCCTGAAAAAGCTTTGCCATCAGCATTGAATCCTTACCGCCCGAAATGCAGACGGCAATTTTATCGTTCGGCTCAACAAGCTTGTATTCAATGATCGCCGCAGTAAATCTGCTCCAAATCGTCTTGCTGAACTTTTTGCGGATGCTCTTTTCAACATCGGTTGCATAGTCCTCATTCTCGAATTGACTTCTCAACCAACTGTAATAACCGCCCTCAAGATTCACGGCATTGAATCCGTCATCACGCAGATTTTCTGCAAGCTCGTCACTTATCTGACCGCTTTTGCAACAGAGGACAACAAGCTTGTCTTTTGGCAAAAGTGAATTATCCTCTTTGATTTTTGCAAGCGGAATATTCTTTGCACCGTCAATGTGACCGTATTCAAACGAAATTTCATCTCGGATATCGACAAGAGTATATTCCTCGTCAAGCTTTCTCACCTGGTCTATTGTAATCTGATTGTTTTCCGATTTAAACATTCATAACCCTTCAATCTCTGTTTTTGCTGTTTTTTATTGCAACAATTGTTATATCGTCAAATTGCTCCGCATTTTCGGTAAAGTCAGTCAAAGCGTCATAAACTCCGTCACACACACCTTTTGCAGTCTGTTCGGCATTTTGACAGGCAGACACAAGTCTTTCGTTGCCGAAAAATTCATTATCCGCATTTGTTGCCTCATTCACACCGTCGGTGTAAAGGCAGATTATATCACCGTTTCCAAATTCAGCGCTGTTCACAACATATCTTGCATCATCAAACACACCGAGCATTATACACGGCTTACATTCTAAAAACTCAGCCTTGCCGTTGCTCACCGCGACAGGCTTGTTATGACCTGCATTTATGTACAAAAAGCTGTCGCTGTTTTTGTCAAAAATCACGGCGAATGCAGTTACAAACATTCCCTCGGGATTTGACGAACAGAGTTCCCTGTTGATTTCTTCAAATGCCCTGTCGGGTTCTGCATTTTCGGTCATTTTTTCGTGGATAAGAGTTTTTGCAAAAGCCATAAACATTGCCGCCGCAACGCCCTTGCCCGACACATCACCGACTACGGCACATATTCTGCCGTCAGGCAATGCAAAGCAATCGTAAAAATCGCCGCCTACCTGTCTTGCAGACTCCATTCTTGCCGAAACATCAAAACAATCGGCAAAGACAACATTCTTTTCTCTCGCAATTATTCCGTACTGAATCCGCCTTGCAACCTCAAGCTCGGTTTCATTTTTAGCCTTTTCACTCGCAAGGGCGGAATTTTTTTCAACATAAGTTTCTACATCGTGAGCCATATCGTTGAAATAATCAGCCAAAAGCTGAATTTCATCGTCAGAGCCGAGTTTTATCGGCACAAACGCTTTCTTTGTATTTGTGCCGTCAGCCTTGTCGGAAAAGTATCCTCGAATTTTTTCAAAAATCAAAAGTATCGGATTATACATCTTTTTTCTGACAAACCGCATTACAAGTAAGAATACAATTGCCAGCACAACAAACAACGCAAGAACTCGCATTGCAGTATAAAAAATGATTTCCGTATAAATCTGCGTCAGCGAATAGTCCGCACCGATTAATGCGACAGGCTTGCCGTCATTGCCTTGAATCGCTGAAAATGCCGTGTAAAAACTGCCGAAGCTGTCGTTCTGATATTCGTAAGCCGTGACAAGGTTAGGATTTTCCCACGCCTCTTTTTCAGCGTCCCACAAGCTGTGGTCAACCTCTGCACCTGCACTTCTCACATTTAAAACATTCTCGTTTTCGCTGTCATCATCGGCAACAGTCATAACATATGTAACCTTGTTTTCGTCAAAATTCGGAATGTAAATGTACATATATTCAAGGTGATTCGTCTGACAAATCCACCTCAAGGTCTTAACAGCTTTCCGATATTCTTCGGAATCGGGATTATCAAGCAATGTGTTTATATCACAGCGTTCAAAAGTTTCTGTTGCAACCTTTGACGCACTTTCGGTCAGCTGTCGTGTAAACCGCCTTGTGCGCTGAATGTTTTCAATACAATTGAGCGTACCCGAAACAATCACCGCCAAAATAAACAGCACAAGTATGTGAAAGAAAAGCCTTTTGAAAATCGACTTTTTGACTTTTATTTTGCCGATTGGTTTTTCGGATTTTTTCATTAACAGTCACCGCTTTCTTTCCACACACTTTTTCATCTTGTATTTTAACACGAATGTATGATAAATGCAAAACATAATAAATGTCATAAAGTAATTGTCAACCCGTAGCGGCGGTCAGTGACCGCCATTTGTTTTGTGTGCAAACACAAAACAAGCCGT
>OJMN01001872.1_pt1 | contig 11483 bp, 10 predicted proteins | sample 1597261 | NCBI WGS metagenome assembly OJMN01 (sample SAMEA2452130, study PRJEB22498) | human gut metagenome | biome: human feces; feature: human gut; material: feces | place: Australia | collected 2012 | reverse complement strand
CGGCATCTGAAACGATATCAGAGATAGTCGTCTTTGCAAAGCCCTTATCGCGAAACAAATCAAAGGCCGTCTGCAGCAAAGCGTTTTTCTTTTGTTTCTTATTGATATCCACTTTTCCCATACGAGAACCCCTCCTGTAATACTTGTAATTTATCCTAAACTATTATTATATCAAGATATTAAGTAATAGTAAAGGTGTAAATGTTTAAAAACTTGAATCTTAGAGTTATTATCTTACAAAACTGACTAAAAGTCAATTATTAAAAACTGACCAAAATTCATTTTATTACCATATATTTTTCGGATACTTTTAATATTGACCAAAAGTCAGTTTCTGCATATAATGCGTAGTGTGAAAAAAAGATAGGAGATGGTTGCTATGGTTAAAGTAGGAAAATGGATTGCAAAACATAAATATCTGATCATATTGATCAGCATTTTGCTTATGATTCCTTCCGTGATCGGTATGGCAAAGACAAGAGTCAACTATGATATCTTAAGTTATCTGCCAGACACGCTTGAGACAATCAAGGGCCAGGATATTATGGTTGATGAATACGGAATGGGCGCGTTTTCCATGGTCGTCGTGGAAAACATGGAACTAAAGGATGTGCAAAAGCTAGAAGATGCATACAGCGAGATTGATCACGTTAAGGATGTTCTTTGGTATGATGATGTTGCTGATTTAAGTCTTCCAGTCGAGATGATTCCAAAGGATCTGCGAGAGGCGTTCTTTAAAGGTGATGCGACCATGATGCTTGTGCTGTTTGACAACACGACATCATCTGATGAAGCTATGGAAGCACTTACCGAAATGAGAAAGATCAGCAATGATCAGTGCTTCTTAAGCGGTATGACTGGTATTGTTACCGATATTAAGAACCTGGCATTAAGCGAGATGCCGGCATACGTTGTGATTGCCGCAATTCTTTGCTTCATTGTATTGCAGCTGTTTACTGATTCATTTTTAGTTCCGTTGTTCTTCTTATTAAGTATCGGAATATCTATTCTCTACAACATGGGAACGAATGTATTCCTTGGAGAGATTTCCTATATTACACAGGCACTTGTAGCTGTTCTTCAGCTCGGTGTTACAATGGATTATTCCATTTTCCTGTGGCACAGTTATCAGGAGCAGAAAGAGCGGTTTGACGGAGATAAAAACCGTGCCATGGCACATGCGATTTCCAATACAATTACTTCCGTGGTCAGCAGCTCCATTACAACAGTTGCCGGATTTATCGCACTGTGTTTTATGAGCTTTACCCTTGGAAAAGACCTTGGTATCGTTATGGCAAAGGGGGTTGTCTTTGGTGTTATCGGATGTGTAACGATTCTTCCGTCCCTGATTCTTGTCTGCGATAAGGCAATCGAAAAGACCAGACATAAAGTAATTCTTCCGGATCTTAGTAGAATTGCAGGGTTTATCACAAAACATCATGTGGTATTTGTCATTGCGTTTCTGGTTGTGCTGATTCCGGCAATCTACGGATATACACATACCAATGTATATTATGATCTGACTGGTACGCTGCCGGAGACTTTCAGCAGTAAAGTTGGAAATGATAAGCTGTCCGAACAGTATCATATGGGTGCAACCCACATGGTTCTGGCAAAAAGCAGTCTGTCTGAAAAAGACAGTATGAATATGATCGATGAGATCAAAAAAGTAGACGGTGTAAAACTTGCGGTTTCGATGGATTCCCTGACCGGACCGATGGTTCCGCAGGATGTCATTCCGGACGATGTGAAGGATATCTTCAAGAGTGGAGATTACCAGATGATGGTCATTGTTTCGGAATATGCATCTGCAACGGATGAAGTAAATAAACAGTGTGATGAGATCAATGAGATTATTAAAAAATACGATAATACCGCAATGCTGATCGGTGAGGCGCCATGTACCAAGGATCTGATTGAGATTACCGATGTGGATTTCAAAAATGTAAGTATTATTTCTATTGCAGCCATTTTTATTATTATTTTACTGACATTTAAGTCCATTTCACTTCCAATCATTCTGGTATGTGTTATTGAATTTGCAATTTTCATCAATATGGGTATTCCGGCATATACAGGAACGGTGTTGCCGTTTATTGCATCCATTGTAATCGGAACCATACAGCTGGGAGCTACGGTCGATTATGCAATTCTTATGACGAACAAGTATAAGAAGAACCGTTTCCGCGGTATGGATAAGAAAGAAGCAATTACCGATGCATTGAGCAAGTCCATTCAGTCGATCATTGTCAGTGCGCTCAGTTTCTTTGCAGCAACGTTTGGTGTAGGATTATATTCCAACATCGATATGATCGGTTCATTATGTATGCTGATGGCACGTGGTGCGATCATCAGTATGATTGTCGTAATCTTTATTCTGCCGAGCATGTTCATGGTATTTGACCGTGTGATCTGTGCATCAAGTGCAGGATTTCGCAACAAAATCAAATAGGAGGATGGAATTATGAAATTATCAGAGTTAAAAACCAGACTGAAAAATAAATATGTAGTCCGTATTGTGGCAGGTGTGCTGACCATTGCACTTCTTGGAAGCAGCATGACAGCAGTTGCCGTGCAGGCAGATCAGAAGAAAGATGCTGCAGTTCAGACAGAGCAGAAAGAGGATTCTTCCGATAAGAAGGATGATATTGAGGATCTGCTTCAGGTATCTGTCAGTGATAAAGAAATCGGAAAAGATGAAAATGTTTACCTTATTTCCGATGCAACGGGAAGTGTGTATAATACCATTGTCACCGATCATCTGATCAATAAAAACCAGTCCGCTACGCTGGAGGATCAGTCCAATCTGACAGATATCAAAAATGTAAAGGGAAGCGAGGAGTTCTCACAGAACGGAGAGAAGCTGACCTGGCAGTCAGATGGAGCCGATATTTACTATCAGGGAAAAACAGACAGTGAAGCTCCGGTTTCTCTGAAAGTTACTTATTATCTGGATGGAAATGAGATTGCACCGAAGGATCTGGCTGGAAAATCCGGAAAAGTTACCATACATTATGATTACACAAATAATTCTTCTTATGAAGAAACCGTAAACGGAAACAAGCAGACGGTAAAGGTTCCGTTTGCAGCAGTAACGGCACTGGTATTGGATGACAGTTTCAGCAATGTGGAAGTAAAGAACGGAAAAGTTTCCCAGAACGGGGACAGCAATGTGGTTATCGGCTATGCATTGCCGGGAATCAAAGAAAGTCTGAATGTGAAAGATTCTGATTTCATCGATGATCTGGAACTTCCGGAAGATTTCGAAGTGACTGCCGATGTAAAAGATTTCAAGCTGGATACGGCAATGACGATCGTGGCAAATGCCGGAAGCATGATTTCCATGAAGAGCGGGGATTCTTCTTCTCTGGATGATATGATTGATGACATGCTGGATGCAAGCAGCAAGTTAAAAGACGGATCAAAAGAATTATCCGATGGACTGGACACGTTACAGAAAAATCTTGCGGATTATGCAAGCGGCATGAATGAGCTGAATTCAAAGAGCGGAGATCTGGGCAAAGGTGTGGAGACATTAAACACCAGCGCAGAATCCATCAGCAAGGGAATCCAGACACTTGATAAAGCGTTAAATACAAAGATGAGTGATACAGAGAAACAGGCAGCGTCAAAGACCGCTTCCGAGACGGTGGCAAAAGAGTTTGCAAACGGAAAAACGCAGGAAGTCGCAAACCAGATCTATGCCGCACTCCGTTACAGCACAGGAAAAGATGGCAGCACAACGGATGGCGCATTATTTACTTCTCTTTATGATGGCGCTTATAGTGCAAATGCAGCAGAAACCGTGTATAATGAAGTGGTAAGACAGGTATTACTGAAAGCTGCAGGACAGGCGGCAGACAGCAAACTTACTGCAGATCAGGCGGCTGCCGGCATTAAAGCAGCGTGGGCAAAGGGCGCACAGGCAAACGATCAGACGTCAACGGTTATGTATGCCGTATCGGATGGTATGACAAGTGCACAGCTTGCGGAACTGCTGTATGCAAAGAGTGGGGCAAAGGACACACTCTTTCACAAGACACAGAGCACAATCAAGGCACAGCTTGCAGCAGGAAGAAACAATGAGCAGGTGACAGACGGTGTGGAGAGCAGCTTAAAGACGCTGTCGGAGCAGCTGGCAGGAGCATGTCAGAATGTGGCCGTACAGGCAGCAAGTGCAGCTGCTGTTACAGGAGCAGAGAGTGCAAAGGCTACAATTGCACAGCAGATTGAAGCAGTACAGGAAAACGGTTACAGTCTGGTTACCGGTTCCGCAGCACTCAGTAAGGGAACACAGTCTCTGGCAGACGCAGTTCCAACACTGACGAAGGGAATCAAGGCACTCAACGATGCCACGGTAAAGATTGTGTCCGGTGTAGATAAACTGGATGACGGGTCCCATACGCTGGCAGATGGCATGGTAGAATTCGACGAGAAGGGTATTTCCAAGATTGCGAACAGCTATAACGGAGATATCAAACCGCTGACCGACAAACTGCAGGCAATGCTTGATGCGGGTGAGGATTACCAGACATTTACAAAGGTTGCAGACGGTGTAAACGGAAGCGTAAAATTTATTTATAAACAGGATGCGATCAAGGCAGACAGTGGAAATAACAAATAATTTTGATGGTCGGAGGAAAAAGGATGAACTGGATGGAAAACCTGCTGATAATAGCAGGGGTATCTCTGGATATTTTCGCAGCAATGGAATGTCAGGGATCACTGGTTGCAAAAATAAATAAAAAAAATCTGACAGTGATCTGTGGAATCGTTGCGCTGGCACAGCTGATTACGTTATATCTGGGGCATTTTTTGTCCTCATTGTTCTGCCATTATCGGTCGGTGCCGGACGAAAAGCTGCTGGGACAGATTATATCCATGGTGATTTTTATGATTCTTGGCATCCGGCTGATGGTAAAAGCAATCCGAAACGAACATGTGGAAGAACATCTGGAACATCATCTTGGAATCCGGAGATTTGTCCGCATGGCATGTATCAGTGGAATTTACACGCTGCTTACAGGAATTGCATTTGGATTTCTGGAAACGAATGTGCTTATGATTCTGATCATGATTGTTGTATGTACCGTTGCATTTGTGATCGGCGGCATCTATACCGGATACCGTGTCGGATATGAAGCAAAAACCAAAGTATATATCGTTGGCGCACTGTTGCTGTGGGTGGCAGGACTAGATGTATTATTTGGAAGAATTTTATAAAGAGCGTTATTGTGGAAGAAAACCGGCCATATTCTGGCTGGTTTTCTTTTCTTATATGTGTATAATAAACATGTATGAAAGCGTAAGGCAGGTGCATAAAATGGATTATACGGTTCTTGATCTGGAGATGACGGGACTGGCTCCGAAAAGGGACAAAGTAATAGAAATCGGGGCGGTTCGTGTACGGAACGGAGAGATTGCAGATACATATGGAACGCTCGTGCGTCCGGGAATGACAATTCCGGAAACGGTAGTACAGCTGACCGGGATTACAGATGAAATGGCGGCTTTTGGGAAAGAAGAGAATGTGGCAATGCAGGAACTTCTACAATTTATCGGGGATGATATTCTTGTGGGACATAATCTGATTTTTGATTACAGTTTTCTAAAGCAGTGGGCCGTCAATCAGAAAATTCCACTGGAATTGTCGGCCTGTGATACCCTGCGGATTGCGCGGGCACTCCTTCCGGGGGCACAGTCGAAAAAACTGGAAAGCCTGTGCGAATATTTTCAGATTGAACGGGAACATGCACACCGGGCACTGGATGATGCAGTAGAAACATATAAGGTATTTGAAAATTTAAAATCCATAGAAGGTGCTTCCCCGGAATTGTTTGTCCCGAAACCTCTGGTGTATAAGGCAAAGAGACAGACGCCGGCAACGGAGCATCAGAAAGAACGGCTCAGGGAACTGATGGAACAATATGGAAGGAAAGACAGTATCAGCTGGGAGACTCTTACACGCAGTGAAGCCTCCCGGCTGCAGGATAAGATCAGGGCTGGAAACTTTTAAGTTTTTCCAGAATGATTTTTTGCGGAAACGGCGCAAGCTGCGCAGCTGCTTCCTGCAGCTGCAAGATTCCGGAGAGATTGCCCCCGGTCTGATAGATGGCTGCCAGCTGTGTGTAGATGCTGCTGTTGTCGACATGACAGGAAACTGCAAATTCCAGCAGCTGGCGTGCCTGATCGGTATATCCGGCATCACTCAGTTCCTGGGCATAGATGGCAGCATTTCGTTCAAATGTGGAAAAACGGTCATCACATGCGCTGAGTTCATCCAGGTTTGCAACACCATATTCAAGTTTCAGGTCGGTGTTACTCATGGAAGAAAGATTCAGCATTTTCTGACCGCATAGTGTTTCCAGTGATTTTTTGGCATCGGTCGTAAGGTTTTGTGGTATTTTATCTTCTGTTATGATAAGATAATTAAGATTGCTGATATCTTTTTTGCGTGTGAAATTCGCACTGTGCTCCCGGTCCCAGAACTGTTTTTCGAGATTTTCCTGGGCGCGTTTATTTTTATGCATCAAAAAGTTAATATACAGCAGAAAAACGATAAAAATAGCAAGAAATACAAACATAATGGAAATCCTTTCTGATATTGTTGTGTATTCATTATAACTGATTTTGCGAAAGAGGTGAATAGTATGTATAATTTTAATGGTTCAAAACGAAAAAGACAGCTGATTGCACTCATATCGTTGGTTGTTATCGCTGCAATGGTTGTTACAACACTGGTTTCAGCGCTGATTTATGGGTAGCGGCACTTGAAAAAGTGATTGTTTATGTTAAAATACAAGATAACGCTAAAATTATTTTAAAGGAAGAATATGAAGAAGATAACAAAGTTAGGAATGGCTGCAGCAGTACTTTTTTGTGTGGTGGGACTCGGTTCTCATACACAGGCAGTGATGGCAGCAGAGGAGACTACCATTGAAAATGGAATTTCCATCGGAAATGTAAACGTCGGAGGAATGACAGAAAATCAGGCGATATCTGCGGTAGAAGAATACGTGGATGGGCTGATGGATACAACTTTTACGCTGAAAGGAGAAACCGGTTCCATTCAGATGACTGCGGAAGATATGGGAGTGACCGCGGATGCGGATACTGCCGTGCAGGAAGCTTTGGCGGTGGGACACGCCGGAAGTCTGATCAACCGGTATAAAACCCTGCAGGATCTCAAAAAGAAAAAACTGGTTCTCGATATGCATCTGAGTGTAAACAAACAGGCGACGGCCGAAAAGATATATGAGAGCGCAGATGATCTTGCCGTCGGGGCTGTTGATAATGGATTAAAGCGTGTCAATGGAAAATTTGAATTTGTAAAGGGAAAAGAAGGCGTCGAGGTGGATGTCGTAAATTCCGTGTATGCAATCAATGATTTTCTTGCACAGGGCTGGGACGGCTCCAATAATGAGATTGATCTGGTAACAAAGACGGTAGAACCGCGCGGGGATGAGAAAGAACTCGCAGAAATTACGGATCTGATCGGTTCTTATACGACAAACTTTGCAAGTTCGAGTGCAGGACGTGCAAAAAATGTCATAACCGGAGTGAGCAAAGTAGATGGTACAATCCTTTATCCGGGAGAGGAGTTTGATCTGGCAAAAACGGTCAGCCCGTTTACACAGGAGAACGGATATGAACTGGCCGGTGCCTATCAGAACGGAACGGTAGTGGAATCGTTTGGCGGTGGAATCTGTCAGGTTGCAACGACTTTATATAATGCAGTTATCCGGGCAGAACTGGAAATTACGATGCGTTTTAATCATTCCATGCTGGTTCATTATGTGGAACCGTCCATGGATGCGGCAATTGCCGGAAATTATAAAGATCTGAAGTTTAAAAATAATCTGGATGCGCCGGTATATATCGAAGGATATTGCAGTGGCGGTATCATTTATTTTAATGTATATGGAAAAGAAACGCGACCATCCAACCGGGAGATTTCGTTTGAAAGTGAAACCGTTTCAAAGACAGATCCAAAGGTGCAGTTTACAATGGATGCTTCCCTTACCGCCGGTTCGGTTTCTGTTACCCAGTCCGGACAGTCCGGATGCATTGCGCAGTTGTGGAAGATTGTGAAGGTGGACGGAAAACAGCAGAGCAGGGATCTGTTTAACAAGAGTAATTATCAGGCAACTCCAAAGCTTATTACCATTGGAACCAAAGATGCGACAAGCGAGACGCTTTCTGCTTTAAAGGCAGCAATTACAATCGGGGATGAAGCAAAAGTAAGAAGTGCGGCAGCCGGTTTAAAGACAAACGCGCAAAAGAAAGAAGAAGAGCAGAAAGAAGAAGAAAAGAAGGACGATACCGATAAAAAGGAGGACGCAGACAAGAGCGATACGAACAAGAAAGAGGATTCCTCCAAAAAGGATGAAAATAATAAAAAGGAAGATACAAAGAAGGAAGATTCCAAAAAACAGGATACCAAGAAAGAAACAACATCTTCAACAAATACATCCACGAAAAAAACACAATCGTCCAAAGAAAGCGAATAGAAAATAACAGTATGAAAGCAGGAAAATTATCCGAGTCGATATTAAAGCGCTCGGTTCTCCGACAACTTCATAATTCTGCGGTCCGGGCACCGGGAGTGGGAATAGATTTCGGTGCAGTGGATGCTTCTGCGGGAAAGCAGATCGTTACTGCGGAAGCCTGCCGTGCATTTGACACGTTTCCGGAAGCCGGCGTTTATGCGGCATTGAATAATCTTGCATGCAGTGGGGCAAAACCATTGGGAATTACGATGACGCTTCTGCTCCCGACATCTGCAAGCGAAAATGATCTGCGTGCATGGATTTCGGCGGTATCCCGTGTAAGTGAGAAAGAGCAGATTCCGGTTCTCGGAGGACACACGGAAGTTCTTCGGACAGTGACCTCTCCGCAACTGATTGTTCAGGCAGTGGGAGAAGCTGACAGGGAATTATTTGTCACAGCAGCAGGGGCGCAGCCGGATATGGATGTGATTGTGACCAAATGGGTCGGGCTGGAAGGAACAGCGATTCTTGCAACGGAACACCGGGAAGAGTTATCGGCCAGATACGCACAGCCGTTTCTTGACAAAGCGGCAAAATATATAGATTATCTTTCTATCCGTTCGGAGGCCGCAGTCGCCGCAAAGTCTGGCGTTGCTGCAATGCACGACCTCTCAGAGGGAGGCGTTTTCGGAGCTCTCTGGGAATTGGGGCAGTGTTCCGGCGTCGGACTGGAAATTGATCTGAAGAAAATACCAATTCGTCAGGAAACCATAGAAATCTGTGAATTTTTTGATTTAAATCCTTACAAGCTTCTGTCGGGAGGCAGTCTTCTTCTGGCAGCGGCAGATGGCAATGCACTGGTGCATGCGATCCGTCAGGCTGGCGGGGAAGCTGTTATTATCGGAAGGACAATCGACAGCAATGACCGTGTACTTATCAATGGGGAGGAACGCAGATTCTTAGAAACAACACAGACAGACGAATTATGGAATATGGTAAAATGTAATTAGGAGAACAATAAAATATGAGAGAGAAGATTTTAACTTTTATAGAAAAAAACAGCCGCATCGATACACAGGAGCTGGCCGTAATTCTCGGTGTAGATGAGACAGCAGTCATGAATGAGCTGGAAGCTATGGAGCAGGAGGGAATTATCTGCGGATATCATACGCTGATTAACTGGGACAAAGCCGGTGTGGAAAAAGTAACTGCACTGATTGAAGTGCGTGTGACACCGCAGCGCGGCATGGGATTTGATAAGGTTGCAGAGCGCATTTACAATTATCCGGAAGTAAATTCCGTGTATCTTATCTCCGGCGGATTTGACCTGATGGTTACATTGGAGGGGAAGACACTTCGTGAGATTTCCCAGTTTGTATCCGATAAGCTTTCTGCCTTGGATCAGGTACTCAGCACAAAGACAAACTTTATTTTAAAGAAATATAAAGACCACGGAACTGTTATGGCTCCGAAAGCAAAAGATGAAAGGATTATGATGGCATAATGAGAAATCCATTATCAAAAACAATTACAACCATTGAGCCATCGGGTATCCGGAAATTTTTTGACATTGTCAGTGAGATGGATGATGCAATCTCTCTCGGCGTCGGAGAGCCGGATTTTGATACACCGTGGCATATTCGTGATGAGGGAATTTATTCCCTTGAAAAAGGAAGAACTTTTTATACTTCAAATGCAGGTTTAAAGGAATTAAAAATTGAGATTTCCAAATATCTTGACCGGAGATTCGGGCTTTCCTATGACTATAACAAGGAGATGCTTGTGACAGTCGGAGGCAGTGAGGCAATTGATATTGCCATGCGTGCCATGTTAGATCCGCAAGATGAGGTACTTATTCCGCAGCCAAGTTATGTATCCTATGTGCCTTGTTGTGTACTGGCAAATGGAACACCGGTTCCGATCGAACTGAAGGCAGAGAACGAATTCCGCCTGACGGCAGAAGAACTTGAGGCTGCAATCACGCCGAAGACAAAGCTTCTTGTTATGCCTTTCCCAAATAACCCGACCGGGGCGGTTATGGAAAAGAAGGATCTGGAAGCAGTTGCAGAAGTGGTAAAGAAACATGATCTGTTTGTCCTGAGTGACGAGATCTATGCGGAACTGACCTATCTGGACAATCATGTATCCATTGCCTCCATTCCGGGAATGAGGGAGCGAACAATCGTGATCAACGGATTTTCCAAATCGCATGCAATGACCGGATGGAGACTCGGTTATGCATGTGGACCGGAAGTAATCATCAAACAGATGTTAAAGATCCATCAGTTTGCGATCATGTGTGCGCCGACCACCAGCCAGTATGCGGCGGTAGAGGCACTGCGCAACGGGGATGAAGATGTTGCCATGATGCGGGAAGAGTACAACGGCAGACGCCGTTATGTACTGGAGCGGTTCAAAGAGATGGGACTTTCCTGTTTTGAACCATTTGGAGCATTTTATGCGTTCCCTTGTATTAAGGATCTGGGTATGACCAGTGATGAGTTTGCAACAAAACTTCTGCAGACGAAGAAAGTTGCGGTTGTTCCGGGTACGGCGTTCGGTGCCTGCGGAGAGGGATTCCTTCGTATATCCTATGCATATTCCCTGGATGATCTGCGGATTGCACTGGATCGCGTGGCTGAGTTTGTAACGGAGATTCGGGAGATTAAGAATTAAAAAATGGCAGAGTTAAATATTGTATTATATGAACCGGAAATACCGGCAAATACAGGAAATATCGGAAGAACCTGTGTGGCAACAGGAACGAGACTTCATTTGATTGAACCACTTGGATTTAAATTAAATGAAAAAGCAATTAAACGTGCCGGAATGGACTACTGGAAAGATTTGGATGTCACAACTTATATTAATTACGAAGATTTCTTAAAGAAAAATCCAGGTGCGAAAATTTATATGGCAACCACAAAAGGAAAGCATGTGTATACAGAAGTGTCTTATGAACCGGACTGTTATATCATGTTTGGAAAAGAGAGT
>OJMN01001865.1_pt1 | contig 11511 bp, 10 predicted proteins | sample 1597261 | NCBI WGS metagenome assembly OJMN01 (sample SAMEA2452130, study PRJEB22498) | human gut metagenome | biome: human feces; feature: human gut; material: feces | place: Australia | collected 2012 | reverse complement strand
TGGGACATTCTGGTCAAAAATTCGCTTTTCGCCTGATTCGCCATTTCCAGTTCCATATTCTTTTTATGCATTCGTTTCGCGTGAAACATCATGGAACATGCAACCACAATAAATGCAGTCAGTCCGGAAGCAGCATCGTCTGGATCGGATGCATCCGTACATAGCCTCGCAGCGATGTTTTATACAAGTGCATATTTCCTTCTTCCAGAAATGTTGTTTTCTGCAGATCTGACAGGCTGTAAATATAGTCATTCACAAGCCTTATAAACTGCAGATTGCTTTCTCTTGCGATCGCAATACAGATATTCTGTGCACTTCCCGAGATCAGGCCGGTAACCAGTGTGCTGTAAGTATCATACATATAATATTCCAGGGCTGAACGGTCTCCGACTGCATAATCTGCTCTTCCGTTTGTGACCGCTTCCATGCACTGTACGATATTATCACATTTTATCACTTCCTGAAATTCCGTTGTATCTACCAGGCTTTCCATTCCTTTTTCAATCGCAACCGTTTTGTGGCTGCTGTTCTCCGAACGATGCAGATAAGCCAGATTGGACTCCATAATAGACTTGCTTCGCACAAATCCAAGACGTGCACAGTATTCTGAATCAAAAGAAAGACCGATCATCAGGTCATAAGATTCTTCTTTTAATTTCTGTTCAGCCTCATCGCGGCTCTGGCAGAATGTATAATTGATCGAAACTCCGGTCTCTTCTGCAAAACTATTCAGGATTTCCACCATCATTCCTGCCGGTTTTCCCTCTTTCTGATAAACATAAGGAGCATCTCGCTCCACACACAGCACTTCCAGCGTATCCATCGATTTCAGATAGTCTTTCTGCTGCTGTGTCGGTGCGAAAACATATCTTGTATTGCGGAAATATTTATCAAACAGTACATCCGGAAGGCTCGGCTGCACCTGCTTGATGATGCTGATCGCCTCATCCACTTCTTTCAGCAGATCCTCGTCCTCAGATGCAAAATAATACGGCCTTGGTGCAAATCTCTCTATAATCCTGGTTCCGGAAATCGGATCAAGAGAAACATTTGAGATCACTTCCTGATTTCTTGTTTTTGCCTGTTCCCACAGTCCTACTTTCAGCGGCACAACAGAAGCAGCGTTATCCTCACGCAGATTTCCGGTTTCCAGTGCACAGAGAGCGTTGTATAAACCGTGCCGTAATCCTGTTCCGGAAAATTATAAATCTCTTCTGTATATTCATTCTTTAGGAGCGGTCCCAGCAGATCCACCTTGCCGGCTTCCAGATCATTTAATGCATTTCGATTATACTCCCTTTAAAGCAAAAAAGCCATTTTTTTCAACGAAACGCAGCAAGAAAGACAAAAAAGAATCCCCGTCAATGACGAGGATATCTTCAATGCTTGTATTCAGCAATCTGCTCAGGATCACGAAGTTGTCCAGGCTTGGAAGCGACTTGCCTGACAGCCATTTGTATACCACCTGCGGCGTTTCAAATCCCATCGCCCCCTGGATATCTTTTACCTTGTATCCGTGATCCTGCAACAGCTGTTTGATTCTTTTTCCGGTTTCTTCCTGCTTAATCGACAAACAAATTGGATTCATACACTGCCTCCTTTTCAGACATCCGGCATCTGCCCGCTATTTTCCAATACTTTTTCTCAGGATCCGATACACGATCCCCAGCTCCAAAAGATTATTTTCCAGAGTTCCTGTAAAAAACGGAAGGTTATTTCCCCAGAAATAATTTCCATCCGGAAATGCCATTTCTGCCACAAAATAGGTTCCTGCGAGAGCAAAATGTACAAAAGCGGTAATGGAAATCACTTCATCACAGACATTACCTTTTTTATTTGCATATCTCCATGCTCTCCAGATAAACCAGATAATACTCAGGACTGCTGCCACAACCAGACAGTATCCGATCAGTCCGAATTTTTCCCAGATCAGGATATTCGGCAGTGATCCACGCTCCGCCATCCACTTCAGGAAATAGCTCCCGTTCGCTTTGTTGTATTTCAGGATTGACAGTTCATGATGGAAGCTGCACACAAATCCTGCCGTGGCAAAGAGCACCGCCCGGACTTTCCGGACCAGCGGAGCTGTATAAACAGTCAACGTAAAAACAGCCACTGTTATACACACAACTCTTACCACAAATCCGGAAAACAGATAAGAGAACATCATCACCAGGATCATAGCCCCGGTAATGATACACGGAAAATGCTTTCCCAAAAAGCCTTCATCCGGCTTTGTCGGACTCTTTTTCTTCATCCTTCTTGCTCTTCTTCCGGTTAAACTTTTTTCCCTCTCTTTCTGTTCTCTTTCTTTTCGAAACAGTGCCCGGTTTCTTCTTTCAAATGCCGCCAGCACAAATGCTGTCAGAAGCATCAGTACAAGTTCAACCGTGCTTTCTGCCCTGTGGTCATTCAGAAACAGATTTCTCAGTGTTGCCTCGAATTCTTTTTCGATCATCGGTTTTCTCTGGAAAAGATGCACCACAGAAAACACAAGATACAGCGGCGGTGCACATCTGAAAAAAATACGGTAACCGACGATCCCGATGATCAGTGCCACAACCAGACCGGCGATCACGGATATCATCCACCAGACTTCTTTCCCATCAAAAATCTCATTGTCATATCTCCAGAATGTAGCATAACCGATCATGGTCAAAGTTGCAAGACATAACAGTAAATCCTGTCTTCTCCATACTCTTTTGCAGAACTGTTCTGTTTTTCTGTAAACCCATACAAAAAACCATTTAATGATCAGAAAAATTTTCTTTATACTATTTATCACGACTCTTACCTTTCTGTTCATCGAAAACAGGTTCCTCTCTGAAGAACATTCCTTTGTGCAGATGTAAATTCTTATAACCGTTTGCGAACATATCGTATTCTGCTGTTCCGATCAATGTCTCCAGCATTGCAGCCGCTCCTCTGGCTCCCATATCGTGTTCTTCCATACGATCCAGAATCTCCTCCACAAGATCCTCATCGTAAGTCAACGTTTTTCCGTTTCTTTTGAACCACTTCTGTTTCTTACCAAATACTCCATGTTCCTTATCCACCAGAATCTGACGCAGCTGAGCTCTTGACAGCCGGTCCATATGTACAATGTAAGGCACCCTTCCGAGAAACTGCTTTGAAACACCGATCTCTTCCAGTTCTTCCTGAAGATCATATCCGGTCATGCTGTTCTCTTTCTCCTTTGCGGATGCATTTACTGCAAAACCAATACCGTGTTCTTCCCGCTTTTTCTTTCTGCTGTTTTCAAGCTCCTCAAAAGCACCTGCCATGATGAACAGGATTTTACTGGTATCGACACTTCCATAGTTCTGGGTTCCGGCAATCGCAGTCAGCAGCTGAGCTGTCACAATGGCATTGCAGTCTTCACCATTACTGTCTGTGTTTGACATACCGATGATCTTATCCATTTCGTCAAGAAAAATAATTCCCAGCGGCATCTGTAAGCCATTCTCACCTTTCTTCATCTTTTGTCTTGCCATTCTTTCATATTTTGAGAAAACATTGGAAATGTCATCCCCGCTGAAGCCATTCGGTGTCATATCAGAGGCACAATAATTAAAAAAGCACAGATCTTTCAATTCCGGCATTTCCTCAAGCAGCTGAAACATAAAGGTCTTTCCGGAACCGGTAGGTCCTTCCAGAAGGATCGGATTTCGATCCTTTCCTTCACTAATAACAAATTTATGCACGCTCATTGCCACGATCTTTTTAGCCTCTTCCTGACCACGCATACCACTGCTGTCAAAATGTTCTTTCACTTTCACTGCCAGTGGAATATTGTCTGCCGGACTCTCTTTTAAGCTTTTTTTCCTTTCAGAAAGCTCAATAAGCTTATCTTTTCTGGCTTTGTTCACTGCTCTCCAGGCCATTTCGGTACGTCTTTTGTATTCCGCCCTCTGCAATGGTCTTTCCTGCATATTAAAAATGCGGTACATCGTCATTGCAATACAAAGCAGTTCATCACAGCATTCTCTTAGACGTTTTTCATACAATGTATCGATCATGTCAATTACCTGTGGATTCAATCCTTCACACTCTTTCAAATGCTGGAACTTTCCGTTTTCGATCAGTTTTTTTACTTCCTGCAAGTAACGACAGGTTGTTTTGTCTGCCTCATCCAGAAAGCTCATATACCGAAAAAGCAGTACTGCCACCTCATCTGAAATGGCAGTTCTCGCAAAGAACTCCGCCGGCATTTTATCTGCAAGTGATGCTCTTCCGCTTTCATAAGCTTCCTTGTACTGTTTCCGGAATTCTTCCCCTGACACCTTAAAAATCTTTTCTGACATATGACTTCCCGCCTTTCCGTTTCTACCCTGTTCGTGTTATTCTTTTCAGTGACTTCCCGGAGCTGCGTCATCAGAAAGCCACCGATCTGAAAGAAAATATGTTTTATTCTCTTTCCATCTTCTATTATAATTTATAAATAACATTTCGAAAAAAGGGGGAGTTTTCTAGGCGTTTTTCTGTTATTTTGTTTTCTGCAAGTGTATCACAAAATCTGTTATTTTAAAATCATAACTTCCTTTTTTCTTTTTCTCATATACCGCACTTGTCGAAAAATACCTCGACTTTGACACCGCCGGAAGTCTGACGCTCCTCCCCGCCGCCGGGACATAACCCAGCTTATCCATGATAAACTTGGCGATCCTTCCGACATTCTGGCGAGACAGTGCATTTGGATCATTTTTCGTTGCTGTCACCGGGAAACTGGAATTTTCATCAAATTTCTCTTCCAGCTCCCGTGCAATTAAGGTAAGCACCGGCAGTCCCATGTCCGATGCAAGTTTCATTCTGTAGATCATATCCGCCCGGAACATATAATCCACAATCTGATCTACTCCGGTCTTTTCTCCGTTTTTATCGAGCATGTGTGTTTTGAATAAAAATTCATCTTTCATTTCCATATGCAGCCTTCTTTCATTTGATTTTTTCATCTGATCCGTTTTACTTCACATATACATCCAGTTGATTTAATCAATATATCATATATGCTTAATAAATTCAAGTATATGCCTGTTCCCGTGAAACAAAAGATCCTCAAAAATCAACTGACTGGGGAGGCGTTGCAAATGTAACGGTCAGCGGCAACGCATAAACTTTGGCTCAAAAGGAGCCTGAAGCAAATAGCTTCAGGCTCTTTTTTATACACATTTTACCCTTGCAAGTATATCCCATTGCCCTGCATGCGGCAGGGATTCCCTTTAAATTTCACTGAGATTATTTTGTTGTTTTTCTTCTGATCCAGGCTCCAAGCAGAATCATCCATGCTCCGAGAAATGCCAGGATATTTCCGAAAACATTCGCACTGTCCGCCGTATTTGCGGCCTTTACAGTGCTGCCCGCAGTTGTCGCTGAAGTTCCGGAAGCAGTAGTTGTGATGCCTGACTTCTGACTGCCATTTCCATTGTTATTTTGCGGATTGTTCTGGTTGTTGTTATTATTGTTTTTGTTATTGTTTTTATTGTTGTTGTTCTTGTTATTGTCTTTATTACCGTTCTGCTTATTATCATCTTTCTTTGTGTTATCGTCCGTTTCTGGTTCCTGATTATTTCCGCCTCCATTATCAGGCTTATCTGTCTCCTGATATACCAACGCATAATCGGCATAATCTTCTGCTTCAAAGGTAATGGTTTTTGCTTTTGCATCATAAGTGCCGTTTAATGCTTCCACATTTCCATTCTTGCTGCACAGAATAAAATAAGTACGGTCTTTCTTACTGTTCTGATTCTGAAGACTTTCCGGAATCTGTAGGGTAAGCTTTATTTTACCGTTCTGCGAAATCACAGTTCCCTGATCTGTCGTACCGTTTTCGGTCATATACTTTTTCAGACTGAGTTTAAAGCAGGTTCCCGGTGTATAACCTTTTTCTGCTGCTTTTTTCTGTATCTGCGTTCTGGATTCTTCACCAAGCGAAGATTCATTCTGAATGTGAAGCAGCAGTTCCATCGATGCCCCGTTTGCTGTCCGTGTCAGCTCATCTGCTGTAATATCACCGGCATCCACCAGTTTCTCAATGAATTCTGCCTCGCTTGTTACAAGTGCTGCTTGTGCTGTGTCCTTGTCCTGTTCAATCTTCACAGAAAAAGTACCATGCCCTATCTGTACTTTACCGTCTTTATCTTTTGTGATCTGGCTCATTTTCACCGGTGCAACTACATAAGTCCATTCTCTGCTTCCGGTGAAATTTGTTCCTTCTTTTGCTGTGATCGTCATCGTATAGACACCGGCTTCTGCTGCCTGATTTCCGGTCACTTCATAATCATCCTTTGGAACTTCCAGATTTCCTGCCGTCACTTTTGAGATTTCCTGTGTCTGCTGCTGTCCGGTATATTTCAATGCATCTGCCAGTTTTACATCTGCATCTGCGATTGATTTTGCCGCAATCTTAATATGCAGAACTTCCAAACCGATCAGATCATTATGATTGCTGTCACCTGCGATTTTATAAGATACATCATAGGTTCCTGCATGTACTGCGGACGGGATTTTTTCTGTCCACTCGCTATCGCCCAGTTTGTAGAGCAAAGTGCCACTCTTTGCAGAACCGGCCGTAATCAGTTCCTGTTCTTTTCCGTCATACACCAGATCTGTTTTTGCCTGCGGCATGCCAGTCAGTTCAAAATCTGCTTTCCGAATGACAAAAGTAACGGTTGTCTCTGCCGGAAGCTTATAATTTGCATTATCAATCGCAGCTGCCTGGGCTGTATAAGTGCCTGCCTCCGTCTGTCCTCCGGTTACTGTAATATTACAGGTATCACCTTCTGCCAGACCTTTTGCGGCTGCTGTCGGTAATTTTTCCGTTCCATCATAAATAACTTCGGTATTCGTCCATTCTATTCCGATTTCTTTCTGAGAAACATTTACATCAAAATGTTGTTCTTCTGTCTCTCCGTGTCCTTCTCCTCTTACCGCTTTATAATATACTGTATATGTTCCGGCATTGACGGCAATCGGCACTTCCTCTTTCCATTCACCGTCATTTACCTTGTACATGATCTTGCCTTCCAGAGTTTCTCCTGGTGCTGCCAGTTTCTGTGCTTTTCCGTTATATTCCAAACCAGTTATGGCAGTCGGTGCAGTCACCGCAGCATGATCCACCGTTACCTCATATTCTGCACTTGCGACCTTATAAAGATCTGTCTGTGCGGCATGGATGAGGATTTTGACCTTTCCAGGCTTCTTTGCGGTAATTTCTCCCGTTGCAGCATCTACGGATGCAATATCCGGATCACTGCTTTCATAGGAAACCGTACCCTGTGCCTGCACCGGGCGTGCAGCAAGCTTCTCTGTACAATACGCACTACGTGCACTGCAGTCTGTCGTGATCGTCTGTTCCATACGCTCTACGGCCGGATAACGCAATGTAAACGTAAAGGTTTCACCGTCTGCACTGAGTCCCTGTCCGTCTTTTACCAAAATCTCTGCATCCTTATTCAGGTTTGTATCCGAATCCGTGTCCGGATAGGTGTCCAGATCTTTCCAGGAATACACTTTGATATCCTGTGCACGGAAAGTCTCATCAAAATGTTTGCTCTCGACGCCCGTTCCGTCGCTGCTCCAGACCTTCAACGTGATCGTCAGTTCCGGTACATCACCGGCTGCCCATTTTGATCCTGCCGCATGACTGTATCCGCTCCATACTGCTGTTTTTACAGAACAGTCCTCATTTCGCATTGTTGCATAAGAATCTTCTACTGCCTCACCGATAAACGGCTCATTGGCAATCAGCAGTTTTCCGCCGGATGTCACACGCTGCGTAATGGTAATATATGTGCCATTGTACTGTTTTGAAACTTTCATCTGGAACTTATCATTCTGAGTGTCTGCCAGTTTAAGTTTTGACAGAATCGTATCTTTATTATTCTCGCTGATTTCCAGTACTTTCTTTCCTTTTACCGGCTCGGTCTGTATCGTGATCGGATTGGTGATTGTCGCTGTTCCATCAATGCGGCTGATCCTGTTTTTCTCCGGAATCAGGATATTTTTACCGTCAGCAATGAATTTTTCTGTCTGAAATTTGCCAGAAAATGTAACATTTTTAAATTCCAGATTCTGTGATGCTGTCAGTCTCCCGCTTAAGTTGGAATCTTCCACCTGAACATTCGCAATATTCTGATCGGTAGACTGAATACTTCCGCTGCTGTTTTTTATGGTCAGTGTTTCGTTTGTCCCGTATCCCGTTGCCGTCAGATTTGAAAGATTCACGGAATCCAGTGTCACACGAAGATTATCGGCATTCAGAGCCAATGTCGGTGCAAACGAATACTGTTTAGCATCCTCACTTTTTATCGTCACATTTTTATCGATCACCGTATAACTGCTGTAATCACCGAGCAGTACGATCGTTCCGTTTTCTGTGAGATTGTTCATTGCACCGGTTATGGTTTTCATGGAAGTTTCTTTTGTATCACCCAGATTGTTGTTATTTCCATTTGCAGGATCTACATAAATGACATCATACTGCTTTTTCTGAACAGTTCCCCTAGCATCCAAACTGCCCGGATAACTGTTGGTACTGGTCCGCATAATATATGGTTTTTTCGGGGACACCGTCAGTTTCAATGTTCCGGATTTCGTCAGCATCGGACTGGACGCACCATTATAAATATCATAACTTCCATTGTTCCATTTATAAGTAAATGCTTTGGAAAGGTCTACGCCATCTATGATATTGGTGAAAATCGGTGTGATCGTATCTCCTGTCTGCATAGAATCCGGCAGACTGACTGTCGGTGTTACAGACAAATCCTTCAGAAGATTGATCCGATAGCCTGTGCCGGTAATCATAGCATCCTGTACGGCTCCATAGCTGATATAAGTTTGTTCTGTTGTCTGAGAAAACGTTCCGCTTCCTTTTACCGATGCTGTAAAGAAACATTCGCCCCTTGCAGACGTTACCTGAATGTCACCCTGATTGGTGATCGTACCGGCTACCACCGCTTTTGACATAAAATCAAATGGGCTGATCTGGAAAACCGCTCCGTTCTCAATCAGCATGTCCGTTATACGGAACGTATCCTGATAAGCACTCCATTTGAAAACAGCCCCATTCTTAATGACAATCCTCTTATCTGTTTCCACTTCATATGTATAAGTAAAACTTCCTTCAATGTTGATTGTCTGAACTGCATCATTTTTCAGAGCTGCTCTCAGCTCATTTTGCGTCGTAACGCTTATCTCCGCCGCATTTTGCAGTGCAATACCCTGTTTCTTATTTGCAGAAGCTGCTGCCTTGTTTTTCGCTTTCTGCTTTGCTGCTTCGTTTTTCTTCTGTGTTTCTGTTTCTTTTTGTATTTTAGTTTCTTTTTGTACTTCTGTTACTTTTTGTGTTTCAGTTCCTTTGCTTACTGTTTCTTTCTTCGTTTCTGAAATTTCAGATTCCTTATTTTTCTGTGTGCCTGAAGTTTCGGATGCTTTGTTTTTGTCTGTATTTGCTGTTTCAGGTTCTTTAATTTTTCCTGTCTCTGCTGCTGCAGTTTCTTTCGTCTGTTTTGTTTCTGTTGTCTCGGATTCCTTATTTTTCTTCGTCTCTGTTGTCTCAGATTCTTTTGCTTTCTTTATTTCCGTCTCTTTACTTTTCTCTGATTTTACTGTTTCGGATTCTTTCTCTTTTTTTGCTCCCGGTATTTCTGTTTCTTTAGTTTTCTCTGTATTTACCGCTTCAGATTCTTTGCTCTTCTTTGTCTCTGTCTTTTCCGATTCTTTGCTTTTATTTGCTATATGGTTTGCTGTTTCGGTTACTGCTGCCTTTGTCAACATCGGTGTCGGTGTTTTTCCAAGCAACAGACACGCCGTAACTCCCATACTCATTATCTTCAACATTCGTTTTTTCATACTTTTTCGCCCCTTTGCCAGCTTATCGTAAAATCTGCATTCTCTGACTTTATTATAGCATACATGATTTTTATATAGAACTAGCCAAACGGTTAGTATTTCAGTATAAAATGCCAGTATTGATGATAACGTTCACGGCGGATGTACTTACCGGTCTCTTTATCCTTTTCATCCTCATCCAGGTCTTTGACTGCACTGACTGTCAGATAACCATCTTTCAGCTCTGCCCTAACTTCCTCTTTCTTGAATCCCGACAGATCGATTTCCAGTTCTTTTCTCCAAAAATACCAGGCATCAACATAAGTCATTTCTCCATAAAATCATGAATGTAATGTGTAACCAACGAAGAATAATTTTCATCATTTATTTTGAGAACACTGCATCATTTCTGGAAAGAAGGTACACACAATACTGGTTCATGCTGATTCCTTCTCTCTGAGAATGTTCTGCCAGTGATCTGTGCAGGCTTCTCGGAATTCTCAATTTAAACTGTCCAGAATAGTCTTCCAAACTGTCTGGTTCATGAATTTCTACCCCTTCTTCTAATGCTGCTTCAAGCCATGTTTTTTTTTGCATCCAGTGCATTTGCTACTGCACTCTCCACTGTTTCACCACAAGTAATGCAACCAGGCAAATCTGGATAAGAAACTACAAATCCGCCTTCATCTTTGTCTTCCACAATTTCCATACGATAGGACATTGCCATATAATCATTCAGCGTCTTCATCATTCTTCGCCTCACTTTCTACAATCTGCCTTACCATTTCTACATATACTTTCTTGATTGGTTCATACTTTGGTATTGTAATTGGCATACACCCTTTCTTTCTGAAAGTGTAATGACTGCTTCCACTTCTTGGTGCATTCATTTCGTATCCGTAGCTTTCCAATATCGGGAAAGATGCTTTGCATTTTTGTGTATTGATGTCATATACATTGCTTTTGGGTCTATGACCTGCCGGACAGGAAATGATTTCTTTTCCGTCCTCTGAGAATTTAAAATCTGCATAGATATCTGCCACATCAGTCCCTTTTAGATCGGTTGTGATAAGAGTTACATTTTTTTCAGCAAACCAAATCTGATCCATACGAAAGAACTTTAGATCAAATCTCGATTTTTATTTCCTAAATTTCAATTAAACTTTCCTATCGTAAGTACAAGATATTTTCTTGTCTACAAATAATATTACGCATACGAGACGGTTTGTCCATGCGTTTTTGACTGGTAAATTTTATATTTTATTACGATATTTTTTTCAAAATCTTTTTCTCATTTGTCTTTGAAAAATCACTTAACCGATAAGAACGAACTCTTGTCTTGACAATAATCGGAATCAATAAACCATTATTTACCAGTTTTGCACATCTATTAATGACTGTTTTGTTTGTTACACCGATCATTTTGCTTACTTCAATTGGCGTAAATTCATATAACCGCTTTTTTAATAGAAATGCCAAGAATTCTTTTTCTTTTGCATTTAAAGAAGATAGGCTTCCATCTAACTCGTCGTTTTCGGATGTTTTTGATAATTCATATACCTTTTTAGAATACAATTCCATCATCCGCAAAAAATAATTAATCCAAATTTCCGGATGAGGAGGATTTTCTCTTCCTGAATAATATAACGCCGGTAACCCCATTTGCAGTGATGCATAATA
>OJMN01001864.1_pt1 | contig 11514 bp, 6 predicted proteins | sample 1597261 | NCBI WGS metagenome assembly OJMN01 (sample SAMEA2452130, study PRJEB22498) | human gut metagenome | biome: human feces; feature: human gut; material: feces | place: Australia | collected 2012 | reverse complement strand
TCGGCATCATCCATGCGAAGCAGAATGCGGTATTCCGCACGCGAGGTAAACATACTCCAATGAAAACACATATGTATCCAACGATATAGGAACCAAAAAACCCAACGAACTCGGACTTTATGATATGAGCGGAAACATCTACGAATGGTGCATGGACTGGTATGATAAAAAAGTTCCTTTCACCGGAAATATTGATCCTGACCTGAAGGGGATTGATCTGCATAAAGTGCTACGCGGAGGAAGTTATTATACTATCGCCAAATACTGCAAAATCACCAACCGTTATGGAGTCAATCCACTGCGTTGGGACATTGACTACGGATTACGGCTAGTAATATCCTTTCAAGATAACACGGAGGAAAAGAGAGTAGCCCAATAAAAATATTCTACACTAATCATACACATAAAAAATCCCGTATACGTTGTTTTGCATACTCAAACTATCACATATACGGGATTTAAAAGAACAAGCCTTTACCTTGTTTAAACTAATCGTTCATTATAAACAAGCTTAATCGTCAGTAGGAACTTTCATGTTCTCATAAACCTCAATCCATGAGTTCCATTCGGCAGGTGCGTCATTGGTCGCAGCAGTTTTCAGTGTACGATATTTATAGGAAAGATAAAAACGGGTGACTCCGTCTACGGTGATGTATCTGTTTGCCTGCTGGACAGACAATGCTTCATCATCATCAGTTGTACCGGGTAATTGTACTACCTCTATCAATTCTGATTTATAAGGTTTTAGTATAAGAGTATTATATTTGGTACCATCGATATAAGTCAGTTCCTCCTCACCGATTTCCATGATAAGGCTCGACTTGTTTATTAATTCCTCTTCTGCTTTATTGGCACTGTTTTCAATGCCGGCATTCAATCTCACACCCCGTTTCGACAAGGGATATAGAATCTTATTCGCTGATATCTGTGTAGGCTTTGTATCATCTTCCCGCAGCTGAGTGCCCCTCATAAATAATGTCAAAGGACTTTTCTGACTGGTAAAATCATTCTCAATATACACCTTATACAACACCCGCGACTTATCTTTATTCACTTCATAAGGAGTGCAACTAGCAATCCGTAAAGGAATCAGATAAGTGGAATCGGGAGACAATCCCTCGGTCCTGACTTCAATAGGCAACTTTACATAGGGGTCCTGATCGCCAACTTTCATCACCGCAGTATAACTTTTAATCGTATATCTGGAAGGATCCAGTTCTTTCGCGTACTTATCCTCATCCAAGTCAAAGTTATCATGATTATACTTATCAATCAAGTCAGGATCTTTTTCCAACGTTACGGTCACGTCCTGGTCAATAGCCCGTGTACCACCTGCATAAATGGTTATATATCCAACGGAAACCGGAGTATTCAGCGAATGAGTGACCGGAAACGTCAAGTCCGTTTCACTCAACACATACACCACCTTCTTGTATAGCTCACCTTCAAATATTGAATTTTCATTGCACGCTGTCAATCCCATTAACACGGCACAATACATCATATATTTTGTTATTGATTTCATTCTCATATCAAATTTTAATTTATAGTTCCCGTTAATTATCCCAACCCGGATTCTGATCCATTAATGGCACTTTCCGCAATTCAGCACGGGGAATAGGCAAGAAGACCATTTTCTTATCGGCCACTCTGGTACGTGCAAAAAGATGATTGACCGTTGTTCTTTGGAAAAATTCATCTTCAAACCCGTCCGTATTCATACCTACAATCGGTTCTTTTTCCGTATCCAAATAAATACCCCAACGACGGATATCATAAAAACGTCTGTTCTCGTGAAGGAACTCAATCATGCGTTCTCTCACAATGATGTCAAACATTTTATCAGCAGAACTTAACTCATCGGTAGTCAAGCCCGGCAAACCCGCCCGATAGCGAACCATATTAAAGTATTTCGCCATTTCGTTCATATCGCGAGTATAAGTACCCGTGCTTTCATCGCTGAAAGTCACCGTATGAGATCCGGTCAGATTATTCAATGCTTCTACATACGAAAGTAATATTTCCGCATAACGGATAATGGGGAATGATTTAGGTAATACGGTTGCATCGGTACCACTCCAAGCATCATCATTATGGACATATTTCTTCATCACATACCCGGTCACCGGATAATTGTTGGCGTCACCGGAACCTACCGCTTTATCCTTTCCGGAAGCCCCATAGCCACTCGCACCTTTCCAATAATAGACATAGACATTTTTCTTCACAGCTTCACTTGTAGAAGCACAAGGCCAGAAACAACCGCTAAAACCAATCGATGCATAGAAGCGCGGTTCACGGTTTACATACATATTATAAACACCGCTCTTTAACTGGTATCCGGAGAAAGACTTCACTTCAGAAGTGAATCCGTCTTCCAGATATGGATATTCATCGCTCGAATTGGTACGATCTCTACCATCAACCATATAGTAAGCATCAATAAACTTCTGAGGGACAGCCATTCCATTATATCCTCCCATTATCCCCACCGGAAAAGCGTGCCGGGTATAACTACGAAGACTACCGGATGTTCTTCCCCATATATATTCCGGATTCTTAGTAGCGGTCGATTCGCCCGTAAACATATCGCTATAAGATTTATAGGGATCAATCCCCACAGCCCCTTCCGGGAAAGTTTTCGTATAATAGTTTACGTCTGATACATTGGTCGGCAATTCCGGCGTGTACTTGTCACTTTTTACGGTATGCAACTCATACATATCCATATCAATTACCCGTTTGGCAGCATGCGCAGCTACCGCCCAACGTTGCTCGTCATAAGTCTGGCTAACATAGGGAACATTGTCCGATTTACGTATCCAACCTCCGAAAGTCGTTTTCGCTGCACTTCCTCCATTGAACAAAGGACTTGCCTGTTGCAACCGTAAGCGAGCAATCAGCGCATACGCAGCTCCGCGTGTAGGACGCCCGAACTGAGATACCGTAACCCGCAAAGGAATATAATTTGCAGCAATTTCCAACTCGTTACAGATATAATCTACTGATTCATCATACGTTGCTCTTTCCTTATTATAGTATGCAGGAGATTCATTGGTATTCATCGGCTCATCTCCCACAAGAACGACAGGACCAAAGTTTTGAAGCAAATTATAATAAGCATAGCCTCTCATAAAATGTGCATAGCCCAGAATCTCGCGTTGTTCTATATTTGTAAGGTCTTTACATTCATTGATTCTACTGAAAATAATATTAACCTTACGAATGATTTTATACATCTGTGCCCAGTTATTCATCGTTCCCAAGTTATCGGGAGTCGTGTGCCCCAAAACAAATGTTACTCCGGGAAATTCGCCCGTGTTCCATTGCACAAAGGCTTCATCCGAACCGGTAACACCCGGTGTATAAGCACCACCCCAGATAGCGCCCTCATCGGGGAAGAAAGCAGCCGTAGCCCATAGATATTTCTGAAGATTCATTTTATTCTGAAAAATAGAATCGTATCCTAATGTATCAGCAAAATACTCATCCACATTCAAGTAATTGCAGGAGGACAGGCAAAAGTAGAACGCTGTACATAGCGTTATCATTAATCTTTTAAAATATTTCATATCATGCATATTTAGAAATGGATATAGGTTTGAAATGCGTAACGGGCAGGAATAGGATAAACACGCCCCATTTTCTGTGCTTGTTCCGGATCTACTGTTTTCACACCGCTCCAGACTGCCAGATTATATCCCACCAATTGAAAGTCGAATGACTGTATACCCAGTCTTTTTACAAATCCCTTGGTCTTCAGGTTATAGGTTAAGCTAATTTCCTGTAAACGTAAATAGCGCGCATTGTCTTTCCAGAAAGTAGATTTCTTAGTATTATTTTCATTCTTACCATAGGATAATCGAGGGAATGCTGCATTAGGGTTTTCCGTAGAGGGATCTCCTGAATACCAGGCTGGAGTCCAGCGATTTGCCTGAACGCCGGCTTCCACAGGTACATTACCTGTCTTTTCACCATGGAAAGGAACATATCCCATTTCATATCCATTACCGACTTTAAAATAGGTTGTATTTCCCGTTCCTTTGAACAGACAAGCCAGTGTAAACGATTTGTAACGGAACTCTCCACCGAATCCATACATCAATAACGGATAGTTAGAGTAGGCCAACGGCACTTGGTCGTCTTCCGTTATACGTCCATCACCATTCACATCTTTATATTTAATATCACCCGGACGGACAGTTCCAAACTGCGACGGACTGCTCTCCACATCTTGGTCATCTCTGAACAATCCCAATGCTATGTAACCACGTTGCACTCCATACGGCATACCACTTATCTGCTGATAGGGATATTTTGGATCAGCCTGTTCCCAGTTCTGCACATCATTCTTCGAATAGGTAAAGTTTCCTCTGATCGTAAATGAGAAGTCTTTGCCTATATCCTGCGAATAAGAAATATTTCCGTCAGCTCCGTAGCTACGCATCTTTCCCACATTACCATAAGGCATGGTGATAATACCCGCGAAATCAGGAACCTGAGTTCTCTGCTGGAAAATACCATTTCGCTGGTCATTGAAATAATCGACCACTAAGGAGAGTTTTTCTTTGAAGAATTTCGCTTCAATACCCACATCCGCTTTGGTTGATTTCTCCCAAGCCAGATTGTCAGCACCTACGATAGACTCGTTCACACCATTGGAATCGCTTCCCCAGCCCGTAGCCGCATTAGAATTAATAATAGTCAGATAAGGGAAGCGTTTATTGGAAATACGGTCGTTACCTACTTGTCCATACGAGAAACGGATTTTAAGAAAATCCAGCCAAGGCACCGCTTTCCGCATGAAATCATAGTTTGTCGGCACCCAACCGATAGCTCCCGAAGGAAAGAAACCGAATTGCTTACCCGGCTCGAAGTTTTCGGAACCTGTATAACCGAAGTTTGCATCAATGAAATAGGTATCTTTAAAACTATAAGTGATTCTTCCGGATACTCCCTGATAACGTTTGGGAATAGCGCTCATACTGTCAGTGATGTCTTTAGTCGCCTTCTCGTCACTCATATAATAGTAAAGCAAGGCTGTTGTCCTGTGTTTATCATTGAATAACCTTTCGTAATTGGCAGTAAACTCGAAATGATATTTACGCCAATGATTCAATGTCTTACTGAATGTAGCTGCTTGAGCGTCAACTTTCTTTGCCAATTGAAGTTCTCCGGAAGTCGTTCGCCCGATAGCCGAATACATCTCCGGCATTACAAAACGAGTCTCATCATAATATACGTCGCTATTCAACGCGCCCTGTACTTTTACTTTCAATCCTTTCAGAAGAAATGACAAATCCTGGTTCAGAGCGAGAGTCACCATATTTTTGTAAGTCTCGCGGGTAGCCATTCCCGTATGATTAAGCATTACATAAGGTGAATAGGCATCATTGACACCATAAGCCGGAAGTTGTCCTGTTGAAAACCTAGTAGGAATAGTCAACGGTGTCAACATTGACTGAGCATTCCAAAGTAAATCTGTGTTAGCCATTCCCGGCTCTTTTTTATTGGATATAAATCCGTCCAAACCCAAATAGAGGGTAGTTGACTTAGTAACATTGATATCCAAATTGGTTCGATAATTATATGTGTTGTATCCTGTGTCTGCCTTGTAACGGCTGTCAGGGTCTTGAATATATGCTGCCGATTCTTTCGACATACCCATACTCACAAAATAACGGGCAATACTACCACCTCCCTGTGCACTTACATAATAAGTCTGCTGGAAAGAAGTCTTGTGCAGAATTTCGTCTTGCCAGTTTACATCCGGATACAAATCCGGGTCCAATTGATATTGGATTAAATCCATTTCCATAGGAGAATAGAGTTCTTTCTCTCCTGAAACGACTCTGGCTTCATTGGCCAGCTTGGCGTAATCATAAGCTCTCAAATATTTAGGTAACCGCTTCAACTGTGAAATAGTAAAATTGGCACGGGCTGTAATTTTGAGTTTTTCTACTGTTCCCCGCTTGGTCGTTACAAGAATTACTCCGTTAGCACCACGAACACCGTAAACCGCCGTTGCAGAAGCATCTTTTAAAACAGAAAAGCTCTCTACGTCAGCAGGATCAACCTGACTCAAATCGCCTTCCAAACCGTCAATCAACACCAAAGCCGAACTGTTAGCACCAAATGTTCCTATACCGCGAACCCAAAATTCCGAGATATTTTTACCCGGTTCACCACTCGACTGGATAGAGATAACTCCCGGCACTCTACCTCCCAAAGAGTTATTCAGTGAAGTGGCCGGAACAGCAAGGTCACCAATATCCACGCTTGTGATAGCTCCTACTACGCTCACTTTACGCTGGGTTCCCATACCCACCACTACTACTTCGTCCAAAGCAGTAGCAGAAGGAGTCATTTTAAGAACCAGGTTTGTCTGGCTATCGGTAACGAAATACTCTATCTTATCATATCCGATATAATTAACGATCAGTACATCGCCTTTATGTGCCTGAACTTTAAATCTACCATCCAAATCGGTCGTTGTACCTACGCCCGGACGGTCTTTCAAGAATATATTAGCGCCGATAATCGGTTCCTTATCGGACGACTTATCGACAACTATACCCGAAATAGTCAGCGATTTCCCCGCTTTTTGAGCCATGACGCCCAAACAGCATAAAAGTAAAATTTGAATAATATATAATTTTCTCATGTTGAATTAGTGATAAACAGGTTACTGAATAGCAAGTTTTCTAATACACTTATTTTTAGTATCTGCAATGTAAATTGTACCTTCTTCATCCACAGCTACTCCCCAAGGCTCATCAAATAAAGCGTCATCCGGCGTACCGTCTACATAGCCGGCTCTGCCCGGGACACCAATTACAGTACTTACTGCTCCTTCCCGGTCAATCGAACGAATACAATGATTACTGGAATCTGCAATATACATGATTCCGTCTAAGTCGAAACATATCTGTGAAGGGAAATTAAATCGTGCGTTCAAACGTTTTCCGTCCTCATAGCCAGGATCTTCTCTTGCTCCTGCATACAATTCATAATTTCCGGTAGAAAGTTCATAGCGATAAATACAATGCTTGCTCCGATAACAAATATAGAGCACATCCGGATCGAGACTATCAAAACAACAGATAGCATCATAAGTCCAACCCGCATCCAGCCCCGTAGTAACTAGTTCTGCTTCCTTACTCTTAGGATCCATTTTAGCCAAGTTTCCATTTAATGCCTTTATATACACCAGTTTATCTTCCGGATTAACAGCAGCGGATATATATTGGTCTAATGTTACATTCTGCGGTTTCACCTGTTTTTTAGCCCATTGTGTTTCCGGATCAAATTGTAACAAATTACCTCCTTGTACCCAAAGCGGTAAAAAGACTTTCTGCCCTTCTGTTTCAACCATTGGAATAAATGGAGCTGTAATATTTGTAGCTAATGTAGTTACCATATTTTGTTGCTCATTTATCTGGCGTAAACGATAACTGGACCTTTCGCAAACAAATATATTTTTCTCACGATCTACGCAAACAAAATGAGTCAATCCGAACTGAGCTGCCGCCAATGTTCCGTCAACTGCATTTACTTCCGTTCGCGGCGTTCCCGTAATCGTACTTACAGTAACCTGTGTCTTATACGAAAACTGCTGTTCAAAACTGGCTTTATCTTTACCTACTTCTACTGTAATAGTGCAATTATCTCCCGGTTGCCGAGGAGTAATGACATAAATTTTAGTTCCTATGGAACGTACCACTGCCGCTTGTTTTTCATTGTAGAATACTTTTATCTGCGAAAGATCAGTTCCGAAATTCTCTCCATTAATAATAACTTTCGTTGCCATTCCCCCATTTTCAGGGTAAAAAGAGGTTAGTTTAATCGGTTGATTTGGATCATAAGGTTTGCCTGTTGTGCCACCTTCTTCTGAATCACTTTTACATGCTGAAAGAAAGGTTATCAGCATTGCAAATAAAATAGTTACCAAAGATGTTTTTCTCATTACTATTATTTCATTTATTAAATTAATGATCCTATTTAATAGTTTATCAGTTTTTTATCCTATGAAAGGAAAATCAAATAAACTTTTAAACCAAGATCAAAGGTTAACGATTAATCGAAATCCATCAGTTTTTTGGGGACCTGACTGGAATCAATTTTAGAGAATAAGCCTGTTAACACTCCTTTGAAGTATCAACATGTTTGCCTTTGTTTTTGAATTTTCATTTCCAAAATTCATAATTCATAAGATAAGCGGAGGTTTTCTTTTCATAAGCATTTCTTGATTTAGTTAATAAAAAATTAGTCGAATATCCTTTGCTTGTTACTAAGTTCTACTTGAACTTAGGTTATAAATTGAAAAAGAAAGCCCTGTGTTACTCTCACTTGAATAATACGGTAGATATATTAGATCGAAATATAGTCATGGACTATTTTAGGCATGAAAATCACTGGCAAAGTTCACAAAAGAAAAAAAATAATAATAAAACAATTTATTATATATTGTTATATAATAAAATATTGTATATTTGCATTCGAGAATATTAAATATTTGCACAAGATACAAGAAGGCTATATAAAAATAAATGCAGAGAAAGTACATTTAAACATCCAAATAATATTTAAGGTACTTATTTTTTATTATTTATTACCTTTTACCTAAGTTCAAGTAGAACTTAGGCATTTTTTAGCATTTGATTCAGTTTCTCGATCAAAGTTTCATAGAATAGCGTTATCTTTTTGGATACCAACAATATACATTACGCGAACATCTTAATCTTAATAATTACAAATATCAGAAATTAGTTACATTTTCCCTAAATGCTTCCACTATTATGAAAAAAAGTTCTCACTGTAGTGAGAACTTTTTTCCTTATCGCGACATTTTTTTCTTATTATGATGAAATTTACAACAACACACTATAATTTAATAATAGTATTGGCTACAACTGAAACTCGTCTTTTACTTAAATCTTATAAGACTAAAACTATTCAAATGTTTTTCGGTATGTACATCCATTTTTCCATTCCGAACACCCGTAGGCTGTTTTTCCTTTTATGATAATTCCCTTACCACAAACCGGACAGGGTTGTCCTACTAATAAGTCCGGAGTATTATTCGGAGAAGAAACAGGGGTAGCAACAGGAGACGGTGATACTTCTGTTTTTGCCTCTTTTGATTCTCCTGCTTCGGAATTCTTTTTTTTCTCTTTCGGCGGCGTACTTACTTTCCGTTCACGTTTTTTAGGTTCCTTCTTTGCCTTCTCTTCGGTCTTGGCAGCTACCGCATCTTGAATAGTGATACGACGATTGGTATTATCAGAAAGTACACTCATTACAATTTCCGAAACCATTTGTTTCAGTTCTTCAAGAAATTGGCGAGCATCGTATGTTTTCTTTTCTATCTCACGCAACTTCTTTTCCCAAATACCCGTCAACTCCGCTGATTTCAAAAGTTCTTCGTGGATTAGCTGCACCAATTCTACTCCTGTCGGTGTAGCGATCAGATTCTTTCTCTCCTTGCGGATATAATTTCGTTTGAACAGCGTTTCAATAATAGCGGCACGGGTAGATGGGCGACCGATACCATTCTCTTTCAAGGCATCGCGAAGTTCATCATTATCGACTAGTTTTCCGGCGGTTTCCATAGCCCGGAGCAAGGTCGCTTCCGTAAAAGGTCTTGGCGGCTGCGTCCATTTTTCATTCAAGTCGGGGATGTGAGGACCACTCTCCCCTTTTGCAAAGGCAGGAAGGACATTTTCATCGTCATCGTCCTTTTCTTCAGTAGTGTCTTTCACATCTTTAGCGAATACCACACGCCAACCTGGTTCTAAGATTTGCTTACCGGTGACTTTAAATTCTATTTTATCCACTTCACCCATCACGATAGTAGTCGAAATCTTACAATCAGGATAGAACACTGCTATAAAACGGCGCGCTATTAAGTCATAGACACGACGTTCCATATCAGTAAGGTTTTGAGCATAAACTCCGGTAGGGATAATGGCGTGGTGGTCCGTCACTTTCGAATTATCAAATACCTTTTTTGATTTAGGCAACGTAGAACCATTCAACGGGGCAGTCAATACTTCGTAATCACGAAGCCCTTTCAGAATACCAGGACATTTCGGATAAATATCGTCGCTCAGAAAAGTGGTATCAACACGTGGATATGTAGCTACTTTCTTCTCATAAAGAGATTGGATCAGTTTCAGTGTTTCATCGGCAGAATAGGCGAATTTCTTGTTACACTCTACCTGAAGGGAAGTCAAGTCAAACAAACGCGGAGCATATTCCTTTCCGTCTTTCTTACCAACACTGGTTACCACAAAAGGAAGGTCTTTGATACGTTGTACCAAGGCTTCACCTTCTTCACGATTGGCGATAGGATCGATACCCGGATTGTCTATTTTCTTTTTTCCACCGTTTTTTTCTTCTTCTGCCGCAATTTCTTCATCACTTTTGCGGATAAGTGCGGAGAAAGTAGTATCTCGATAGTTTGTTTTTAGTTCCCAATATTGCTTGGGTTGGAAATTGGCAATTTCCAACTGACGGTTGACAATCAATGCCAAAGTAGGTGTCTGCACACGTCCGATAGAAAGCACCTGTTTGTTTTGACCATATTTAATAGTATATAAGCGTGTGGCGTTCATTCCCAGCAGCCAGTCACCTATTGCACGAGAAAGTCCCGCCTCATACAACGATTGGAAATCAGACTGATCTTTTAACTTGGAAAAACCTTCACGAATAGCCTCTTCCGTCAAAGAAGAAATCCACAAACGCCTCACCGGACAGCGTGCACCCGCCTTTTGCATCACCCAGCGCTGAATCAATTCTCCTTCTTGACCGGCATCACCGCAATTGATAATCTCATCTGCATTCTGCATCAACTGTTCGATAATATGAAACTGTTTCTCAATACCCGGGTCATGTCCAATCAGTTTGATACCGAAACGTGGGGGGATCATCGGCAAGCTACCCAAGCTCCACGATTTCCAATTGGGTGTGTATTCATGCGGTTCTTTCAAGGTACAGAGATGCCCGAATGTCCAGGTCACCTGGTATCCGTTCCCTTCTATATATCCCTCTTTCCTTGTATGAGCGCCGAGTACCTCGGCTATATCGCGTGCAACAGATGGCTTTTCGGCTATGCAAACTATCATTCTTTCTCCTCTTGTTTTTATACTATCAGTCTACAAAGTTACATGATTATTTCTCACTGACCGCATGAAGATAAAAAAAAGTCTATCATAAGAAAAAAGTGATTGCCTCTATTATAAAAGACAATCACTTCGTTAACGTTCTAATCTAGATATATCAACTACAATTATTCTTCATCCATAAGAATTTCCAGAATTTGACAGGCAGCTTTCGCTACCGGAGTACCCGGACCGAAAATAGCGGCCACACCTGCCTTATACAAGAAGTCATAATCCTGTGCAGGGATAACGCCACCGGCAATCACTACAATGTCTTCACGTCCCAGTTTCTTCAACTCTTCGATAATCTGCGGAACCAATGTCTTGTGTCCTGCAGCCAATGAAGAAACCC